>Ga0255052_10000122_pt1 | contig 56989 bp, 58 predicted proteins | sample JV7_2_21_MG_FD_188632 | JGI IMG/M metagenome (GOLD analysis project Ga0255052, IMG submission 188632) | Seawater microbial communities from Jervis Inlet, British Columbia, Canada - JV7_2_21 | ecosystem: Environmental > Aquatic > Marine > Inlet | place: Canada: British Columbia | collected...
TCGCGCGGTCCCCGCGTCATATTTGAGGGCCTCAATCTCACTATTAAACGCGGCGAAATTACGGCGCTGATGGGTCCAAGTGGCACTGGCAAGACCACGCTATTGCGACTGATTACGCGCCAGCTGATTCCCCAGATGGGGACGATCAAGGTCGGTGGTGTGGACATCTCGACACTGAACACGGGTGAGCTTTATCAAATGCGGCAGCGTTTCGGCATGCTGTTTCAAAACGGCGCGTTGCTCACCGATATTTCCGTGTTCGAAAATGTCGCGTTTCCACTGCGCGAACACACCAAGCTCACCAACCGGCTGATTCGTCACGTCGTTCTGACCAAGTTGCATGCCGTGGGTTTGCGCGGCGCGGCGGATATGATGCCCGCAGAATTGTCGGGTGGCATGGCGCGCAGGGTCGCGCTGGCACGGGCCATGGTGATGGACCCGGAAATCCTGATCTACGATGAACCCTTCGTCGGCCTCGATCCAATTTCGATGGGCGTCATTGTGCGCCTCGTCCGGCGTATGAACGATGCGCTGGGGATAACGAGTATCCTCGTCAGTCATGACGTCGAGGAAATATCGACGGTCGCCGACCGTAGTTTCCTGATTTCTGACGGCAAGGTAGCGGCGTCGGGCAGCCCCGATGAACTGCGCGTCGAGCAATCCGATCTCGTTCGCCAGTTCATGCATGGTATGGCTGACGGCCCCGTTGCTTTTCACTTCGATGCACCGGGTTATGAAGAGCAATTGCTCGGCAGGGACGTCGATTGAACAAATTAGTCCGCGACATCCTTGACACCGTCATCGAATTCGTTCGCACGTTTGGCGCGTTCCAGCTTTTTTTCGTGCGCTTGTTGCGTCATACGCCGGGAATATTGTTCGGCCGTTTCGGTCTTGTCGTGAAGCAGGTGTTTAACTCGGGTGCGCTCTCCCTGGTCATCATCATGGTGAGTGGTTTGTTCGTTGGCGGCGTTCTCGGACTGCAGGGTTATTCGAATCTCGCCCGATTCAACGCTGAGGATGCTGTAGGCGTGTTCGCGGCTTTTGGCCTGGTTAAGGAGCTGGGACCGGTTATTACAGCGTTACTCTTCGCGGGCCGTGCGGGCACATCGCTCGCCTCGGAAATCGGGCTCATGAAAGCGACGGATCAGCTTTCCGCGATGGAGATGATGGCGGTCAATCCGGTGCAGCGGGTGCTGGTGCCGCGTTTTCTCGGCGGTGTGATTGCCATGCCATTTCTGGCGGCGATATTCAGCGTGATCGGTCTTTTTGGCACCCATCTTGTCGCGGTTGAACTGTTATCCGTGGACGCCGGGGCGTTCTGGCAACAAATGCAGTTAACCGTCGACCTGGAGGATATTACCGAGGGTATTTTCAAGAGTGTGGTGTTCGGCGTTGCCGCCAGCCTTATCGCGGTGTGGGAAGGTTATAATGCCATCCCTACGGCTGAGGGTGTTGGCAGGGCGACGACGCGCACCGTTGTTATTACAGCAATTGCAGTGTTGGTGTTCGATTTCATGATTACGGCACTCATGCTTTGAGGAAAAGAAATGCAACAAACACGTTCGGTTGAGGTTGGCACCGGTCTTTTTGTCCTGCTGGGCATGGCCGCGCTGTTCTTCCTGACAACACAAACAACGGGCGGCAACGATTTCTCGGCGGACGAGACTTACACTGTCGAGGCGCGCTTCGAAAACATTGGCAGCCTGCGCAATCGCGCGCCGGTGGCGATGTCCGGAGTGACTATCGGTCGCGTCACGAGCGTGACGTTTGATCCTGTGTCCCTCGAGGCCGTCGTTGAGTTCGTTATCGACAGCCAGTTCGACCAGATTCCGGACGATTCGGATGCGAGTATTCTGACGTCCGGCATCCTGGGCAGCCAGTATATTGGCCTGCAAGCGGGTGGTTCGGATATGTATCTCGAGAACGGCAGTGAAATCCTGTTTACGCAGTCGGCCATCGTACTCGAGAACCTGATCGGCAAATTCCTGGTCAATGCCGGGTCAAAAGACGAAGACTAGTACGGACGGAAACCGGATGATGAAACAACTGACAATTGCTGCGATAGCCGCCTTCGTACTGATCGGAACTGCGAGCGCGACCGCCGACTCGCCGAATACGATTATCGATTCGGCCGTCGTGTTGCTGACTGAGAAACTTGACGGACGAAAAGCCGAGTACTCGGCAGATCGCCCGTCCTTGTATGTGCTGATTGATGAGATATTGCTGCCGCGCTTTGACCGCAAGTTCGCGGCGCAGGTTGTCCTCGCCAAACACTGGCGCTCGGCAAGCGCAGAGCAAAGGACGAAGTTCATTGAGGCGTTCTACCAGGCCCTCGTGCGTCGTTACGCGGACGGCGTTCTTGAGTTTGACCCGGACAAGATTACAGTACTGTCGTATCGCGGCGACGAATCCAAACCCCGAACCAAAGTCCGCACGACCGTCGCGCTGGACGACGGCAGCAAGGCCGCCGTCGATTACGAGCTCGTGAAACGCGATTCCGGATGGCTGGTTTTCAACGTGGTCATCGAAGGTGTGTCGTACGTGCGCAATTATCGCGCTGAACTGGATGCCGAGATACGCCGGAGCAGCCTCGACGATGTCATTGCCCGACTCGAGTCCGAGGCCGATATGGCTATCGATGAGTGAATTCGAGCTCGAAGACCGGGGCGAAGGCCGCTTTGCGCTCAGCGGTGAAATGACGTTCGATACCGCCGAGCGCATTCTCAAGAAAAGCGAAGAGCCGTTCGAAGAGCATACGCAACTCGAGATTGACCTGTCCGGTATCACGATGAGCGACTCGGCTGGCCTTGCGTTATTGCTTGAGTGGGTTACCTGGGCGAATCACACGGTCCGCGAAATTCGCTTCACGGGGATGCCCGAACGCGTAATGGCCATCGCCAAAACCACCGAGGTGGAACGACTCCTCACGCGTGGCGAACGCTGGGCGGGTTTTATCGAGGCACCGGACGCCTGATTACTCGTTGCCTTCGTCTTCGAGGGGCTCAGCCTCGAAGAATTCATCGAAGAACTCATCATCCTCGGGCGGATTGCCGTCATACACTTCGAATTCGCGATTCTGTAAGTACGACTCGCGCACCGTGATGTAATGATCTTTCGAATCCTCGAGAATTCTCTCGGCAGCGAACAGACGCTCGCGTATCTCGATCGAGCGCAGAATGTATAACTTGTCTCGTACTGAGGAGTTATCGTAGTGGTAGAGCGGGTTGGAGGCGATATCGATGGGCAGTAACACCGCATGGCGCAGTGTTTGCGGCCCGAGAAACGGCAGCATGACATAGGGACCCGGCGGGATACCCCAAACCGCCGCCGTCTGACCGAAGTCTTCCCGGTGCCTCTCGATTCCGCTGGCCGTCGCGACGTCAAACAAACCACCGATACCCACAGTGCTGTTTATCACCATTCGGCCGATTTCGCTGAAGCCGCGTGCAGGTTTCCCTTGCAGGAAATTGTTAATGATGGATCGTGGCGTAACCAGGTTCTTCATGAAGTTACTAATGCCAGTACGAATCGGGCGTGGCGTAATTTTCTGATAGCCCTTGGCCAGAGGCTTCAGTGTAACTCTATCGATCGCCGTATTTATGCTGTAAAGCGGCCGGTTTAACGGTTCCCATGGGTCGTTCTCAGAGCGCTGTTCTTTTGGAGTATTGGCACAAGCGCTCAGCGCCAGCGAGAAAACCGCCAGTGCCATTCCGATGCGAGAGTTGTAGTAGCGCATCTCGATTAGCCGTTGTTACGAGCGGAGGTGCCTACCGGTCGATCGCGCTGCAACATCTTGAGCTGTTCCTCCGTCATAAACTCGCGAATAAAGTCGATGCGTGCTTCAAAACGCGCGCGCTGAATTTCCTGCAGCTCAGGCAGGCGCAGCGCCTGCTGAAGAAAACCGATACCGCCGGTCAGGTCACCGATCATGAGGCGGTATTCCGACATGTAATAGTAGGATTCGGCCTTTTCGCCTGCCTCACTGGCGGCACGCGCGATGAGTCGTACCTGTTCGGGCGTCGGCGGCACGTTGTTCATCATGTCGAGCAATAGTGTGTGTGCCTTGGTTGGCTGGCCGAGCTGCAACAGTCGTTCGCCATAATCGAGTACCAGTGGGACATTGCGGGGGAATAGTGCAATGGCGCGCTCGTAAGTGTCAATTGCGTCACGTGGCTGATCTAATGCCACCAGCGTCTGGCCCAGGCCGATGTGGTAAGCGATGACGGATTTATCGTCGTCAAGCAGCTCGTTGAATATGTCGAGTGCCTTCCAGTGCTCGCCGGCGCGCTGGTAGGCCACCGCGCGACCATAGCGCTCGATCGTGTTTTGATTGTCGTAAGGGCGCTGCTCGAAATACGCTACCGCTTCTTTTGCCGTATCGAATCGAGCGGCAACCATCCGGACCCGGGCAATGCCATAGCCGGTGGTGTCGTCGCTGCGAATCGCCTCGAAATCGCGGGCGCGACTACGCGCCTCGGCGATACGTGCGGTGGTGACCGGGTGCGTGCGCAGAAACTCGGGCGCGCGCATTTCCGGACTGGTCGTCGTTTGCCGTGACATGACTTCAAAAAAGGACGCCATGCCATACGGGTCGAACCCGGCATCGGCAAGCGCGACGATACCGATGCGGTCAGCTTCGTATTCGTTGGTGCGTGTGAAATTGATCTGTTGCTGTACGGCCGTGCCTTGTGCGACCGCCATCGCACCTTGCACAACGTCAGAGCTGCCACCGACGGCCGCGACGATGATGGCGCCCAGCATCATCGCGGTGCTCAATATTGACTGTCGCGAGTTGGCATGTATCGCCCGGGCGATGTGGCGTTGCGTGACGTGTGCCACCTCGTGCGCCAGAACGCCGGCCAGTTCGTCTTCATTACGCGTGGCTTCCAAAAGCCCGGTGTGCACGCCGACATAGCCGCCGGGCAGGGCAAACGCGTTAATCCGTTCGTCCTCGACCATGAAGAACGTGAAGGCGTGATCGCCATCATTGGTCTGCGCGACAATGCGGCTGCCGATCTCGTTGATGTACTCCGTGACGAGCGGATCTTCGACGACCTGACCGCTGCGGCGTATATCACGCATGATCATGCGACCTATCTGGGATTCTTCGCTACTGTTGAGGATCGCGTCAGCCGGGCTGCCCATGTCGGGCAGCTTGATGTCATCCGCGCCCGCGCCACTGACAAAAACCAGCGATGCGAGCGTTAGCGCGAGGGCCGCGCGTTTTATAGCACTTTGGATCATAAAAGAAGACTCAAACAACAGGCTTGTGACACTTTCCGACTAGGCGCATAGCCGGGTGTTCCCCGAATTATAAGGCTTTGACGGCCTCCAGCACGGCCTCGGCATGCCCTTTGACCTTCACGTTTCGCCATTCCTGCCGCAATTTGCCGTCGGTATCGATCAGGAACGTGCTGCGTACGACCCCCATGAATTTGCGACCGTACAAGGATTTTTCGTGAATAACGTCGAATTTCCTGCATAACTTCTCATCCGCGTCAGAGATCAGGTCGAACTTGAACCCCTGTTTATCCCGGAATTTCTCGTGCGACGCGATACTGTCTCTTGAGACGCCCAGAACAACTGTTTTCCGTCGCCGAAACTTGCCATGAAGTGCGCTGAAATCCCTGCCTTCGGTGGTGCAGCCTGGCGTACTGTCCTTTGGATAGAAGTAGATGACCACATTCTGGCCACGAAGCTCCTTGAGCCGGATCTTCTTGTTGCGTGTCGCGTCCCCCGTAAAGTCGGCCACGACTCGATTCATCTTCGGTGCAGTCAATAATCTCTCCTGTTTCTTCAGTCCGGGCGTGGCTTCAGGCTTTAACGGGTTCGAGAATCGCGTCCAAATTCAGACGGTCACAGACCTCGAGAAATTCCTCGCGAAGCTGCGCGATCTGTATCGAGGAGGGCACATTGACCGCCATTTGCACGGCGAACATTGGCGCGCCCGTATGCGCTGCGGCGTAGCTCCTGGTTGCAACGTCAGCAATCTCGATGTCGCGCGAGGAAAAGAAGTCGGCCAGGTTGTAGACAATGCCCTGCTGGTCGAGGGCCACGACATCGACCGCATAGGGCATGCGGTTTTCCTCTGGCGCCGCAACGTTCGTCTTGCGAATGGAGACCTTCAATTGATCGCCCTTGCAGAGTTTCTCGAGGCCCTGTTCCAGGCGGTTCAGCGTGTGCCAGTTGCCGGATACCAGCAGCAGCATCGCGAATTCCGAGCCGAGCGTGGTCATGCGGCTCTCCTCGATATTGCCACCGCAGGAAAGGATGACTTTGGTCAGGTCCTGGACTACGCCCGTTCGGTCTGTACCAACTGCTGAAATAACAATAAGTTGCGACATTTATATATAATCAACTTTATCAAGTTATGGAGGCTTTCCAGCCACCCTGGCGAGCCGTCAACCGGCTATTGTGCGGGCGCCGACAGTCCTTGCCAGCACTGGACATGAACAGTAACATCGCCGCCTTATTTGTGGCGAGGCACATTTGTGTTCAAGGGCAGTCTGGTCGCGCTCGTGACACCGTTCGATGCCAATAATCGGGTCGATTACGCGAGTCTCAAGCGGCTTATCGATTTCCATGTTGCACAGGGCACTGACGGCCTTGTGATCGCGGGGACGACGGGCGAGTCGGCGACGCTAAAGCGATCCGAGCACATCGAGCTCGTCGGCAGGGCGGTGGAAATCTCTGCCGGTCGTTTGCCGATTATTGCCGGCACGGGCTCAAATTCGACCGCCCAGACCATCGAACTGACGCTGGCCGTCGCCGACCCGGGCATTGGCGCGTACCTCGTGGTCGTACCTTATTACAACAAGCCGACACAGGAAGGCCTGTTTCAACACTTTACAGCGGTGGCCAATGCCGCCGGCAAGCCCGTCATGATGTACAACGTGCCCGGGCGAACCGTTGCGGACATGTTGCCGGAGACCGTCGCGCGGCTCGCAAAACACGACAACATCTTCGCGATAAAAGAAGCCACTGGCGACATAGACCGACTGAAGCAGATTCAGGCGCTGGTGGATGACGATTTTATGCTGTACAGCGGCGACGATTTCACGTTGTTGCCATTCATAGAGCAGGGTGGGCACGGCGTTGTTACGGTCAGCGGCAACGTCGCGGCGGCAGAGGTCGCACGCCTCTGCCGGCTGGCATTAGCCGGCAAGCATGAAGAGGCTGTGGAACTCGACAAGACGCTGCAGCCTTTGAACAAGGCGCTGTTCGTCGAGTCAAATCCGATACCGGTGAAATGGGCGGTGAGCGAGATGGGACTGATGGCGCCGCATATACGACTGCCGCTGACACCGTATTCAGAGCAGTATTACGAAAACATGCGATCGGCGATGCGCACAACGGGCGTCGGTCGGGAGACGAATGCATGACGATTACCCGGCCGCTAGCGTTGCTTGTCCTGGTCGCGGGCCTGCCGGCCTGCGGTGGCGATGGTCCGATTGATCAAACCTGCGACGAGCCACAGCGCTATCAGCAGGTGGTCGCCAGCAGGCGCGTCGAGTCGCCGGATGGTCTCGATCCGCTGGATGAATTCGCGGAGATGCCGATACCGGAGCCGGAGAACGCGGCTGTGCGTCCACCGGGATCGCGCTGCATCGAATTGCCGCCATCAGTGGACAGCGGCCTGTAGATAAACGAGACCCATAGCATTCGGAGAGGTGGCTGAGTGGCTTAAGGCGCTCGCTTGGAAAGCGAGTGTACGCTTATACCGTACCGGGGGTTCGAATCCCCCCCTCTCCGCCAGTAGAACAAAATTGGGCCCCCTTGCGGGGCCCAATTTTTTCTACTCGCCGAGTGTGGCTGCGGATGAGGACCCTGTTCGACTCAGGCAGCGGCGCAGCCGCTAGTGAGGACGCGTAGCGTCCATCCCACCCTCTCCGAGCCGAGCAGCGGCCATCCCCTGCATCGGGCGGCCAAATAGTTCTAGCTATCGTCGATGCTCGTAATCAAGAAGATTGCGGCACACGAAACAAAGAACTGGAACGCATCGTCCATCGATCCCGAACCAATTTCTGTCTGCCACATCTGGAACAGGGCGCCACCGAAGACGCCGAAAAATCCAAGCCATATGACGATACCCAGACCGCAGCCAATGAGCGCATTCGTCTTGGAAGCGTTGAATTCGGCAGCAGAGCCCTTTCTTGCGCTCCACATGTCCCAGGCGCCTTTCGCAGCGAAAAGGCCCGCTGCAAATTCAAATCCCACAACGATGACAAGCACAGTCCAAATGATCGCCGGGTTCTCGATGGCAGGAAATATCGAGTTCGAATAGATCGCATGATCACCTGACCCCAGGACGTATGCGAATGCTCCGTAACATGCGTTGAGATTGGCGACATTCTGACCAGCGTAGAACAGGCACAGAAGCGCAATAAGAATAACGAAGTCGATCTTCAGATAACGTAAGAGCATGGCTGCCCCCTTTATTTGTTTTATTTCTTATTCGCGATCGGGGTCAGTATACAGTGTCGGCTCGATCCGACTGATGTCAATAGAGGGACCAAGTCTAAGTGGAGCCGCAATTGACGGCGCGTAGCGCCCATCCCCCCCCCCTCTCCGCCAAAACAGAAAAAGCCTCTTAATGGGGCTATCTGTTGTTTCGGAAGCGGCGTGTTTTCGCTTGGGCTACACTACAAACTCAGAAACAATAAGGAGGTACTCCAATGTCCTGGAAGCTTGCCCAACTAATCAGCGTAGTCTCGGTCCTGCTACTCGCAGCCTGTTCAAAGCCTGAATCCGAAGCGGTATCGGACGTGCAACCGGCTGCCGCGGACGTCGGCGGCGGCGACCCTACTGTTCTCGATCCCGATCATTACACGACGGAATTTGAGAACGACGCCGTTCGCATTGTCAGGATCAGATACGGCGCCGGGGAAGAATCGGTCATGCACTACCACCCCGACAACGTGGCCGTTTTTGTGACCGACCAAATGGTACGGATGACGATGTCCGATGGGTCAACCGAGGAGTTTCCGGCCAAAGCGGGCGATGCCATGTTCACTCCGGGCGGTCAGCATCTGCCCAAAAACGACTCCGACTCGCCCTTGGAGCTGGTGCTGGTCGAGCTCAAACCACGGGAATCGACTCCCGCAGAGTCGAGCGGCCCGCACGCGACTGTCGTGGATGCGGACCACTACACCGCGGAATTCGAGAATGAGGCGGTTTGCATTGTCAGGATCGCATACGGCGCCGGGGAAGAATCGGTCATGCACAACCACCCGGACAGTGTTGCGGTCTTCCTGACCGATCACCTGGTTGAGATGACAATGCCGGACGGATCGACCGAGGAGATTTCGGCTAAAGCGGGCGACGCCATATTTATTCCTGGTGGCGAGCATCTGCCCAAGAATATCTCCGACTCAGCCTGGGAAGTGGTACTGATCGAGTTAAAACAGTGAGTCCGAACGGGTGCCCGGGACCGTGGACGACTAATTAACGTCGTAAGGAAATTGTCACTGAAGGGGCAGATCATCCTCCGCTGAGGACTTGCTCCACCGCCAACATATGAAAGGCCCCTTTCGGGGCGTTTTGTATTTGTGCCGGCGGTCCACCAACTACGGCAGAACTGAGATACCCGGACTATATTCGTGGCAGTCGCGTCCCTCCTAACGATCGATTTCATCTGGCTTGGGAAACGCCCACATCTCGTACAGATGGCGGTTGAACGGTTTCCAGCCGTCATCGGGTAAAGCGAGGCGGTCCATGATGGCCCATAGCGCTGACGGGTTGTGGCCCAGGCCGCAGTGGCTGCCGTAGACGCGAATGTTTTCGGTCTTCGGCGAGTTCACGTCAATGGAACACTGCCAGGGTACGACCCCGTCGCTTCTTGTATAGATAGATGTGCACGGCACGGGTGGCGGTCGCTCGGCCCGGTGAATGTGTTGCGGATCGATATGCTCGTTGTAGTGCCCGTTGATCGTGTGGTAAAGGTCGGTAGCCGCGGTGGATTGATAATGCCGAAACGGGGTGCCCAGCGTAATGACCTGGCGCACGTCGTCAGGCGCCATCCATGCGAGTTCGCGGGCGTAAACTCCGCCAAGGCTCCACCCGATCAGGCTGACCTTACCGTCGTACCGGCGGCGAAGTTCGTGCATGCGCTCCATCACCTGCTCGAGTTCAATATGCGACGGTCCCAGGTTGCGGCCAAGCTTCCAGCGATGCCCCTGGTAACCGACACGCTTCAGGATATGACGCAGGGGAGCGGTCGAGCGGCCACTGGCCAGAAAACCTGGCAAAACCAAAACGGGATGACCGTCGCCACGGGGTGCGAGGTGCAACAGTGGGTACATCCATGCGTACAGATACAGCTCGCCGATCGCGCGCGACTCCATGAGCCTCAGCCCGAGAGAGGGCCTGCTTATTTCACTTGCATCCATCGCAATCTCCAGCCAACGACCCGTTGGCTTCAATAGTCTAGGCGCCAGGGAACTGGTAGTCCGCGAACTGTTCCCGCAACGCGAGCTTGTTTAACTTGCCGGTCGCGGTATGCGGGAGCTCGTGGACAAACACAACGTCGTTGGGCTTCCACCAGCTTGCCACGCGGTCGTCAAACCACGCGAGCATTTCGTCTTTGCCGATTTCCTGTCCCTCTTTCGCGACGACAATCAGCAACGGCCGCTCCGTCCATTTCGGATGATAGCGTCCGATAACGGCTGCCTCCGCAACGTCTGGATGACCAACCGCCGCATTCTCGAGATCGATTGAGCTGATCCATTCGCCACCCGACTTGATGACGTCTTTCGTCCGGTCCGTAATCTGCATGACGCCGTTCGGATCTATCGTGGCGACGTCACCTGTGTCAAACCAGCCATCTTCGTCGAGCGGGGTGTCGGCATCGTCCAGACGGAAATAATTGCTCGCTACCCACGGGCCGCGAACCTTGAGAGTACCGAAAGCGACGCCGTCCCAGGGTAAGGCCTGGTTGTTCTCGTCCGTGATGCGCATTTCAATGCCGAACACGCCGCAGCCTTGCTTCGCCTGCAGTTCATAGCATTCTTCCTCCGACAAATCGCCCATGTCCGGCTTGATCTTGAACACGGTTCCGAGCGGGCTCGTCTCCGTCATGCCCCAGCCCTGGTGGACCCTGATGCCATGTTTTTTGTCGAAGTCCTCGATAATCGAGCGAGGGCAGGCCGCGCCGCCAACACTCACTCGACGAACGCTGCCGAGGGTGTTCCCTGTCTTTTCGAGGTAGTCCAGTAGCGCGAGCCAGATCGTGGGCACGCCGGAGGCAACGGTGACTTCTTCTTTTTCCATGAGCGCATGTAGCACTTCGCCGTCGGCCATCTTCGGACCCGGCATGACTATCTTGGCGCCCACCATCGTGGCGCTGTAGGGAATGCCCCAGCCGTTTACGTGGAACATGGGAACAACCATGAGTACGCAGTCGTGCCCCGAAAATGCCAACACGTCGGGCAGACACCCGGCGTAGGCATGCAGCACAACGGAACGGTGGCTGTACAAAACACCCTTGGGGTTACCGGTGGTCCCGGACGTGTAACACAGCGTCGATGCCGTACGCTCATCGAAGTCGGGCCAATCGAACTCGTCAGACTCGTCCGCGATCAGCGTCTCGTAACAAATCACGTTCGGGAGCTGGCTGTCGGGCATGTGCGCCTCGTCAGTCATGACGACAATACCCTCGACATCTTTAAAGTGTTTCGCCAGGTTTTCGACCAGCGGCATTACCAACGGATCGACAAACAGGTAGCGGTCTTCGGCATGGTTGACGATATACGTCACTTGCTCGGGATAAAGGCGCGGATTGATGGTATGACAAATGATGCCGCTTCCCGAGAGCGCGTAATACAACTCGAAGTGCCGGTGATCGTTCCAGGCCAGGGTGCCGACGCGATCACCGGCCTTCACCCCTAGCCGTTTCAACGCATTGGCGAGCTGGCGCGTGCGCGCGAACGCCTCGCGAAAAGTGTATCGCTGGTTCGGGTTATCCACGGTCACCGAGACAATCTCGCGATCCGGGTAGTTGACGTCCGCAAATCTCATCAACGACGAGATCAGAAGCGGGGTGTCCATCATCAAGCCATGCATCCGGGTTCTCTCCCCTTCCTATTTCTTATGTCGAAACGCGTTTGCTCGTGCTCTTTCTGTTAGCTGCTCTCTTGCGGTCGGGCGCGCGACCCGAACCATTGGTTTTTGCTTGCCGCTTTTTGGATCCCTTTGCCTTACTTTTCTTGGGCGGCTTTTTTGCGGCCTTATTGAGGTCTTCGAAAGTCTCGGTGAGACAGTCGCAGTAAAACTCGGGGTCCGGCATCATCTCGCGACAGGAAATCGCGCTAACCGTAATCTGTCCGTTGTAACCGATCACCGGTTGAAAAAGTCCTAGTCCGTGCGCGACCGGTCCAAGGCCGAAGTTGGCGACCATTCGCGAGCCCATGGAATACAACGGGAAGTTTGGACCCGGAACGTTTGTAATTACCGTATTGAAGATTGGCGGCAAGCGTTTCGCCAGACCATAGCGGCCGTACGCGGTCGCCATGAGACCGGTCGTCGTCGACGGCAGAAACTGGGCAAGCTCGGTCCCAAGCGAGGCGCCCACGGTGTGCGTCAGCTTTTTGGCCTGCTGGCTCTCGCCGTGCACGGCACGCAAGCGGTCAAGCGGGTCCGCGATATCACTGCGTAAGGGCAGGCTCATCGTCGACACCATGTTGCCGGCGGCTTTGCGCATTTGATCCGGGCGGACGGAAACCGGCGCCATCGCCACGAGCGATTCTTCCGGTAATTCGTCTTTGGATTCCAGATAACGCCTGAGCGCGCCGCCACAAACGCTGACAATCACGTCGTTGACGGTGGCTCCTTCGACGCGGCTTTTGACCGCACGAATCTCGTCCAGCGAGAAACTGCGGCCATCGAAGACACGGTGCGGCGAGACGTTGCCATTGAAACGCGTACGCGGCACCTTCTTCGTGAGATGCAGTTCCTTGTTGACGAGACCGCGACCGAATTGCCACGCCGTCGAGGCGTTACGCGCCACGAGCGAAGCAAATTCAAACGGCTTCTTTACTGTTGTCACGCCCGTCCGCCCGAGCAATTCCATGGTGGTGGGGAAACGCTCCGGGTGCCAGTCATTTTCTGGCGGTTCTATCGTGTCTGTCGGTGATGCATCGTGGATCGCCGCCGACATCTCGGCACCGGACACGCCGTCGATCGCGGCGTGATGGATTTTCGTCACCAGTGCAAAGCTGCCCTCGGGTACCCCGGCGACATTGTCGAGACCCTCGATGACGTAGGCTTCCCAAAGTGGTCGCGTGGTATCCAGCGGCCTCGCGTGCAGGCGTGCCGTTTGAATGCAAAGCTGTCGCCAGTCGCCGGGTTTGGGGAGCGCGATATGCCGCACGTGAAATTCGAGATCGAAATCCGGGTCCTCGATCCAGTACGGATGATCCAGGCTCATGGGCACCGTTACTATGCGCTGCCGAAATGCGCGCGCCTTGTGCAGGCGAGTCTCGAAGAACCTCAGAATGTCTTTGAAAGTTACTGCACCGCCCGGGGCGGTTGACTGATCGTAGATGGCGAGACTGCCAATGTGCATGGGCATGTTGCCTGTTTCCAGGTAAAGAAACGCTGCGTCGAGTCCTGATAATTGTTCCATCATTCTTGTCCTGAGTGGTGTCCGTAAAACGGAGATCCCTGGCGGCGACGGTACATCAGCATGCTAGCTGACATCGCTTACCGCCGTGAGTATTTTTGTAGTTACGACTGGTATTACTATACTCTTGCCGCTCGGCGCAGCACTCGGCTGGAGCCAAAGATAATAAGGGGAAAACCAATGAAGAAATTTCTGACCTTGCTTGTGTCAGGCGGTTTGTTCTTTTCGGTCGGCATTAGCGTTGCAGAACACCACGAGGGAGAAGCGGAGGAGGCGAACGTTGCGACACCGGTCGAAATGTTTGCCTGCAATTACAACGAAGGCAAAGGCCCGGCCGACCTGGATGCCGCAACCAAGAAATTTAATGCCTGGGCTGACAAGAAGGGGATTGATGATTATTCGGCGTGGACGCTGGTGCCTTACTATTCCAGCCCTGAGCAGGATTTCGACGTGCTATGGCTAGGCGGATCCGAAAAAGCGAAAGCGATGGGTCGCGTACAGGATACCTGGCTCGCCACCGGTGCAAAGGAACAGGAAGGATTCAACGAAGTCATCAGCTGCGACACGCATGCAGCCTATGCCGTTCTGGAAATGAAGAAACCACCAAAGCGTGACAACCCGTCAAATATCGTCATATCGTTTACGGACTGCAATACGTCCGAGGACGCAACTTTCGATGACTTGTATATGCCACTGCGCGAATGGGGCAAGTACAAGGCAGAGAATGGCTCGACGGCCGGAATGTGGGTGTTTTTCCCGGCGTACGGCGGTGGCGGTGAAGATTTTGAATTCAAGTTTGTATCGGCCCACCAAAATCTTGAGGACATGGGTGCCGATTTTGATCAATACAGCGAGAGCGGCTGGCAAAAAGCCAATGAGCTCTTTCCGGGCACTCTAAAATGCGACTCGGCACGCACGTACCTCGCCACCAACAGGCGCAGGGCAGAAGACAACGAGTAAAGCTGCAACATGAGGTTGAGATAGCGGCGAGCCTGGCTCGCCGCTTTTCGTTGTAAGGTTAAGATTGTGTCAGGGGATTCCCGGACAAAGGGCGGTATCTCAGAGCAGCGAGCGCTTGTTATTCACCTTGCATTCGTCGCGCAAGCGTTCGTTTTCCTGATCGAGCTCGTTCAGGAGCGAATCGGACTGCTCCTGGAACTGGTCGTAAGCGTGTTGGAATTCCAACAATTCGTTTCGATGCGCGCCGAGTTCTTCCTGATGTGTGGCAGTCAGCGTGGCATTCTCGGCTTCGAGTTTCGCGATCGTCTGCTGTAAAAGCTCGATCTCATCGGCGCGCCGCCGCAACGTTGCGGCTTGCCGGCGTTCTTCCGGATCCGCGGCATCATCGTTCTTGCCGCCAATCCTGGCGTCTTCGATTCCCTGCAGCGTGTTCCTCTTCCACAGTGCACTTTTGACCAGCGTGTCGTTAAGCTTTGACAGGTCGGTCGCGTCATCCGCCTGCGGATGCATACGCATACCTTTGATCATTGCTAGCCCGGATTGTTGTTCTTTGTCCGCCATTTCCTCGCTTTCCTTGCTTATTATTCTTATTCGTGACCGTCGCTGCGGTGGTGTTGTTTCGGACTTATGCCCTGTCCCAGACGTTGCGGCAATTCGATTTTACGTAAGGTAAACCGTCTAATTCGTTGAATTATACAATAATCAGCGAAAAATCCAATAAATCAAGGCGGCCTTGAAAGCCGCGTCGTTCTTGGCGTCAGAGCGTCGTCCGCCCGCGGCCATTGGCCCCGGTTTTGTCGATCGTGCATAATCCTAAGCGTCCAACGTCTCTGGAATACAACGAACCTCGGCCAGCGTTAGCCGACAATCAAACTGAGATGTCACGGATAATCCCAATCCATGCGTACGAGGCATTGAGACGTGGATCATAAGAGCGGTAGCGACGATTCGCCTTTTCCGGCTTTCATTAAACCTGAAGCCAATTTCGAGCGTGACGAATTCGATGACGCCGAAACGTCGGAGGTCATGGGAATGTTCGCGGTCCCGGTGGGCGACAATCGGGTCGAGTGGGACCTCGACGACCACGATGGCAGGGATCAGGGCGAGCCGGATTCTCGCCAGTCAAGCAAAGATGAAACCTTGGAACCCGGTTTCCTCCTCAGGGACCGGTTCGAAATTGTCGAGCTCGTGCACTCCGGCGGCATGGGTCACGTCTACAAGGCGATTGACAAACGTCGATATGTCGGCGCTTCCGACAAAGCTTACGTCGCGATAAAAATCATGCGGCGATCGTTGGCCCCGCGCCTTGATGCGCGCCTTGCTCTTGAGCGTGAGGCGGCCAAGACACAACACCTTTCGCATCCGAATATCGTCAAAGTCTACGATTTCGATGAGCAGGATGAACAGTTTTACCTGGTGTTGGAGTGGCTGGAAGGTGAGTCCGTCAACGCTTTGCTGCGGCGCACCAGCGGCCGTCGGGTCGCACCACAATTTGCGTGGCAGCTCATCCAGGGCATAGCGGCGGGACTGCAGCACGCACATGCTAATAATGTCGTGCATGCGGATATCAATCCTTCCAATATTTTTATAACGGATACGCAAGAGGTCAGGTTATTGGACTTTGGCGTAGCGCGTTACGCCAACGACCCGGAATACGTGGCTGACAACGGCCCCGTCTGGGCAACGCGCACCTATGCGAGTCCCGAGGTGCTTGCGGGATCGACGCCTACCTTCGAAGATGACATATTTTCGTTGGCTTGCATTGGCTACCGCCTCTTGAGCGGGAAGCACCCGTTCGCAGGATTGTCCTCTATCGAGGCCGAAAAGGCGGGCGTTAGAATACCGCCGATACCCGGACTATCAGACCCGCACTGGCAGATACTGAGAAGCGCGCTGTCCTATGCGAGATCCGACCGGCCCAAATCCGTTAGCGCTTTCTTTGACGATCTCCCGGCGGTAAGAAGAGCCGGTCTAGCAGGTCGAATGCTCGGCAAACCGCTGGGTCCGTGGCTGGATGCTGTTCCGGTTGTCATTGTCGCGGTGGCAGGCGCACTGTGGTGGCTGTCGCAAAGCAGCGTCCCGGAAGAATCGCTCGCTATTGAAGAGGCGACACCGATGGACGTCGGGTCGGCCGTAATACCTGAAGCAACGAACGAGTTATCGGAGTTGGAGCAATTGCTGAGTAATGCGGTGCAGGCGATGGACGAACAGCGCTTCGTTACGCCTGCCGACGACAATGCGCGCGAGCTATATCGCAAGGTATTGGCGCTCGACCCGACCAATTCGATCGCAACAGGCGGATTGCGCGCAATTAGTGATGCTTATGTTGAGCGGGCAAGTGTTGCACTACGTGCAGGTGCTCCAAGTCAGGCTAACAGGGCGCTCGCCATCGCCGGCGAGACGGACCCTTTGAACCGGGCTATTGCCATTGTCGATGAATTACTCATTGCGCAGGGCAATGGTCAGCTCGCGAAAGCACAACTGGCGGCCGCAGAAGGCAACCCGGAGCGGGCTCTTGAATTGTTATCCGATGCAGAGCGCTATGCGGCTGTCGATGTGACCGCGATCAACGCCGTCAAGAGCCAGGTCGCGCTAATTTCGGCAGAACGCGATTTCCTTGAGGCACTTTCGATTGCGGATGCACACATCAATGCCGGGCAACTATTGGCGCCTGCCGAGGGTAATGCATATGCCTCGTTATTAGACCTACAACGTGACCATCAAGGTGATTTACGGCTACAGGCGTCGATGGAACGCCTGGGTGAACGATTGCTCGCGCGCGCCGCTGTTGCAGCCGTTGCCGATCGAAATACCGAAGCAACGGAGCTACTGGATGCCGCCGAGATCCTGGGTGTTTTGCTGCCGGAGGTCAGTGCCGCCCGACAGTCGCTGCAATCTGCCGTCGAAGAGCCTGCACAACCGGTAATCGCGACCGAGGCAACGCGCGTAAGATCGCTGTCCGATCTCGAGATCGAAAAATTCGTTACGCCGCGATACCCTAGAGGTGCGAAACGGCGAGGGCTGGTCGGTTTCGTGGAGGTCAGGTTCAAGGTCAATGAAGACGGCAGCACTGGTGAGATCGAAAGCGTGCGTGCCGAGCCGGGCGATGTGTTTGCCTCGAGCGCTGAGGATGCGGTGAGAAAATGGCGATTCGCGCCACGCGACGATGCTGTCCTCGCGCAAGTGACGCTGCGTTTCGAAACCGACCGCTAGCAAGAAACACCCGCGCATCGGTATCTACCTAGATCGAACCAGCGAATAAGCTCCTATAGTTAAAGGGAGTCTCAACGAAAGAAGACGAACCATGAATGTCTCATTGATGCAGGTCATAGCCGCCATGGTCATGGTGGGTGTCGCTCTGGCCCTGTTGTTCGCGTATCGCGCCTATCTGGCCGCAAACTCGGAACGGAGAATGCGCACGATGCTCGAGTCTGTCGGACTCGATCCGGCAGTCGTCGCGAGCGGTGAAATGCCAACCATTATCAAAGAGGTGCGGCAACGTTGTCGGAGTTGTGGGTCGGAAGATGTGTGCGAGCGTTGGCTGGAAAGCGATAAGGAAGAGATTAACGAGTTTTGCCCCAACGCGAAGGTCTTCGAAATACTCAGCAAGTACGACAATACCGCGACCTAGAGAATAGCGCCACGCCGCGTTAGTCCATCGATTTATCGGGTCCAGTTCTCCACGCGTAGCCCGGCAACACGCTTGAATTCACTCAGGTTGTTCGTCACGAGAATTAAGCCAAGCGAACGCGCGTGGCCGGCGATCATCAGATCGTAAGGGCCGATGGGTTTTCCCGTTTTCGCGAGTTCGGCTCGAACCTGGCCGAAATGTGCTGCCGCCTGATAATCAAACGGAAGCACATCCATGCGAGCCGCCAGACCCTCGATATCCTCAAGATTGCGTGTGACTTGCGCGGACCTTTCTGCGCCATAAATCATTTCTCCCAACGTCACGGCAGACATGGACAGGTAATCGGCATTTCTCTTGAACGCCTCCCGCACTTTCTTCGGTCGGTTCTTGATCGTGTAGATCAATATGTTGGTATCCAACATATACTTGATCATTACAGAGACTCTCTCTCCTGATCACCCGGTTGCTCTCGCTCAGGCATGAAGTCGTCCGAGACGCCCTCCTGATCAAACCACGCATCCCAGCTCTCGCCGGCAGGCGTAATCACCCGTGCCCGGCCGACTTTGACGATGTCCACCTTCTTCACGCTTTCTGGCAGCGCAACCGGCTTCGGCAACCTCACAGCTTGAGTCCTGTTATTCATGAAGACTGATGACTTGGCCATGCGAACCTCGGTATATACCTATCGTATATACCAGTATGCCCCGGCAGCGGCATATGTCAACCGTATGCGCCTCAATTAACGAGATTTGAGCAGCTCGTTATTACACGCCCAAAACGGTTTTGGATTCGAGGCGCATATCTGCCCAATGTATACGCAATACCCGATTCTTGGGTGACTGGACGCGCTGACCAGGCCGGCCACCAACACGGCAACGTATAACTGGCCGAATACGGCCTGCATGATTGGATCGAGCAGACATGCAAACCGCTTGGCGGACCTGTAGAATCGCCAATCGAAGTTTGAAGGCCCACCGACACCGATGAAATTAACCATGCGCCGATCCCGCAACCTGACTGCCTGCCTGATACTCCTGGTGTCCGGATGCTCCACGCAACCGACGGCGCCCAACCGCGTTTCGGCGGGGGCGACGGACGATGCCGCGGCTTGCGTCGCCAGCCTTTCGGTCGATTCCAGAATCTCATCGCGGGAACTGGATGCGCGTGATTTCAGTGTCGTCAACTGGAATATTCAAAAGGGTCAGGACCCCGACTGGGCCGATGACCTCGCTCAGGTACACGCCGAGCCCGATTTGCTCATTCTTCAGGAGGCGTCGCCGCACTATGATGCATGGGAGGCTCTCGCACCCCGGCATTTTCGTTCTTTTGCGGAAGGGTTCGGATTGAGCCGAACCCCTTCCGGCGTCATGACCTTGAGTTCGGCAGAGCCCCTGACTGAATGTGACCTCGTGTCGCTCGAGCCGTGGTTTGGCACGCGCAAAGCGACCCTGGTTACTGAGTACGGGCTGACAAATACGGAGCGGACATTGCTGGTCGTGAATATCCACGGCATCAATTTCACCTTCGGTGTGCGCGACCTGGAGAAACAATTCCGGAAGGCACAGGCGATTATTGCCGAGCACAAAGGGCCGGTACTTTTTTCCGGCGATTTCAACACATGGCGCGGGAGCAGGGCACGAATGCTCGACGAGCTCGTCCAAAGCGTCGGACTTACGCCACTCAAGTTCAGCGAGGACTACCGCAAACGGTTTCTGGGCTGGCCGCTAGACAACATCTACGAGCGCGGCCTCGACACGATTCATGCGACAACTCAGGATCTGAGTTCTTCCGACCACAATCCGATGTCCGTGCGATTCAGGCTGACGGAGGAGCCAGGCCGATTCAGTGCTGCCCCATGACGTTCTTGCGGTCAATTATCATCGCAGGATTGCTCGTTCCCCTCATTGCGACTGCGGACGCGACTAATGCGACGGCGGAAATCGAGTACCTGCTAAGCACCCTCGGAAGCAGCGAGTGCACGTTCGTTCGAAACGGCAAGCGACACAGCGCCGAGGATGCTGAAGACCACCTGCGTATGAAACACCGGCGTGGCAAGCGTTACGTGACGTCTGCGGAGACGTTCATAGAGCGTCTTGCCAGTAGCAGTTCCATGAGCAAAAAGCCTTACCATGTCGAGTGTTCCGGCGAAGAGCCGATGCCCAGCGGCGACTGGTTGATGCAGCGACTGAGCGAATATCGTGCGGGACGATAGAAAGACCGCAGGCGCTTCAAACTAAAGCCCCGATCATCGGACCAGTTCTCCACGCGCAGCCCGGGAACACGCTTGAATTCATGCAGCTTGTTCGTCACGAGAATCAAGCCACGCGAATGTGCACGTAATGCGCTGAATCTTGAGTGGTCCGACGCGTTTCTCGGTTCGATAATTCCTGTCACAGGTCATTGCATGGAATACCCCAATGGGGCGTGGTACTCAAATTGGAATTCGTCGAAGTGTCGAGCTTTTCAGCGATTAGGGACAAGCACTTCTACCGCCATAAAGCAGATACGAGAGTTGATCAGAGAATTACGATGATAAAGAGGCGCAACGATGCAGCGAAATTACCCAAGAGAGATATCGGCGCGGAAATCATTGCCGGGCTGCGCGAGATTCGTGACAGACCAGAGACGTTGCAGCGAACCAATCTGGGCCCGTTGGATGTGAAAGCTATCCGTGAGCGGTTCAACATGTCCCAGTCACAATTCTCAGCTTTCCTGTGTATTTCGGTAAGAACGCTGCAGAAATGGGAACAGGGTCAGCGCAACCCCGACGGCGCTACAATCACCTTACTGCGCATAATGGAGAAGGAGCCGGAAGCGGTGATGCGGGCGCTTCATCGTTAGTCATGGAAGATTTCTCTCGGCAGACATGCCTGGACCAAGAATGCGGACGACTAAAATTCCAGACCTAGACTTCTGGTAATAGATTGAGTGTCGCTGGTGTACGAATCGATAATATTTTCGACGTAGCGCGGTTACATCCATGCCCAACTGGGGGTTCTCCGTTAATCGCTGCAAGCAGTCTTCAAGCGACTCGAAATAGGCGTCGGCACGACGTTCGCCAAACTCCAGGAAGGAATACGTATAGAGTTCTGAAAGGTCTTCATCAGCAGCATTTGTAAGTCGGTAATCAGGCACGCTTCAAGCGACGTTTGGCATTGCGGGAAATATCGGTCACTGAGCGTTTGCTGATCCCGCTCTTTTCTCCTTCTATCAGGGCGAGTCGCAGCTTGTCTCGCTGGCGCTGATCATGTCGAATTAAATCTCTAATGTAGTCGCTGGCGTTCGCGTACTCACCGGCCTTGATTTGCGAATCAATCCACTCGCGCATCGTCTTCGGCATCGATATATTGAGCGTCGCCATCGTCGGACTCCAATGATTGAATCTATGGCAAATATTAGCATACTTTGCCAAGATGGCCGTCGGCCTTATTGGCGAAAATGCCACGGAATGGGCGCTCGTAGCATATCCCTATTTCGACAAAAGTGGCGGGCACCTGGGCGTTCTAATTGACGTTGAAACTTTATGTTGGTGTCCCACATATACTTGATCATTACAGCGGCTCTCTCTCCTGATCGTCCGGTTGCTCTGGTTCAGGGATGAAGTCCTCGGAGACGCCCTCGTGATTGAACCACTCATCCCAGCTTTCTCCGGCAGGCGTAATCACCCGCGCCCGGCCGACTTTAACGATGTCCACTCTCTTTACATTTTCCGGCAGCGCAACCGGCTTCGGCAACCTCACAGCGTGACTCTTGTTATTCATAAAGACTGATGACTTAGCCATTCGAATCGCGGTATATACGTAATGTATATACTAGTACGCCCTGTCAGAAACATGTGTAAACGGCATACGCCCAAGTAGGAGCGGCTTCCAGCCGCGATTCGGGCCTCCTGTCAAAGGACGGTTCTAGTCGCTCTGTGCGTCGCGTTGCCGATGCGAGATGTACGCACTGACCAGGCCGGCCACCAGTACGGCGATGTAAAACTGGCCGAATACGGCCTGCAGGTAAGCGAGTGCCCTGGCCGTCGCCGAAATGGGCAGGAGATCCCCATAGCCTACTAGCGTAGTCATGGTCACAAAGCTGAAATACAGCCACTCACTGTCCCAGCCGCGTTCACCCCAGGCCGAGAAGCCGTCGAAGGAGCCGGGCATCGCCAACTCGAGCATCGAGTAGGTAAGGCCCCAGATGACGCCGAGCAACAGGTACACGCAGACCGCCCCTGTTAAGCGAAGCGGTTAAGGCTGATTTCGTTGCCGAACGCCACTTGTTTCAATGTGAATGTAATAGCAACGAGCAGAAAGCCGATCATAAACAACAACGAGCTGTGCTGAAGAAAAAAGGAATGCATCTGTACTGCGAGGACGTTAAAAACGACCCCGGCGACGACAAAGATCATGCCAAGAGTGAAAGACCGACCGCTGCCCTTAAGACTCCAGACACCGATAATGAGCAGGCAAGAAAACACCAGGCCTTTGACGATCGGAGCACCTTCAATATCGAGATCGTCCGCCAACGGAATGGTGACCAGGAATACCAGCAGCGCAATTAACAAGTAATAAAAATTGGTTCGTTCCACGCTGTGCCTCGTTTATGCCGCGTTACGGGGCAAGCAGGCCGTCGGTCGACAAATGGCGGACGATCGCTTTTGCTTCCTCGGTAATCACTGATACGTCGCCGCGTTTATCGTAGGCCATCACGATCTTGGTCTTTGACTCTATGGCCCACACCGGTTTCAGGTCACGAACAGAGTAAAGCTGCGTCGCCAGCACAAGATTGTGTGTGAGTTCCAGGCCCTGCGGCTCCGTGTACTCTACTTGGTCAACGCTCCATACATTGTAGTAGTAGGTTGGTCGGACGTTGTAGCTCACCTCGGGATTCATATCCTTCATTTTTCCCTTGGACTCAAGGTTCGCGAGTTGCGTAACGAGTACCGCATCGGAGTCGAGCGAATCCACCATCGACAAAAAGGTTTGCCGCGTTACCGGGGTCCTGGTGTCCATCAGTGAGGTACTGGCGACCGCGCGGAGGCCACGTGCTTCCAATTCCTTGACGATATCTTTCTCGAGATAGCGGCGTACATCGAAAGACTTGAAAAGCGATATGACGAGCACATTGTCGTACGGTGCGTCCGCGGTTTCGGACAGATCCTGGACCCTCGTGACTTGAGGGCCGGTAGAACAAGCTGCGAGAAAGAGTGCGGTGCCAACTAACAGTAGTCGATGGGTCAAGGTTGTTCCTTGGGTAGGCTGTGCGTTGGGCTACCGGCCCGGCGAATAGCAACGATGGCCGATCGCACCTGGTCCAGGATATCTTTCGTGTCTTTTGGGCCGAGTCGTTCGATGGCGCCCACCTCAACGGAGAACAGGGCCATCAAATGTTGCCGAATTTGTCGAAAGGCTTTGGGATTTTTCCGGCCACAAACACTTTCGTCGTTCTTCAGGATCCGTTCGGCCAGACCCGGCTTGCCGAGCTCGATATCGCAGGCGATGGCGAGCCGCGACAGCTCGCGCGCGATGCTATCGATCTGCCTTCCCCAATAGGTGTGCTTGAATTCGGTCAAGATAAACTCCTGGATGCTGGTAATTCCGTTAGCTGGACTTGATCTTGTAGATCGTGGCGTAAAGCGTCGGCACTACGACCATCGTCAATACGGTCGCGAAGCCGAGGCCGAACGCAATAGTAACCGCCATCGACACGAAAAACGCATCAGGGAAGAGCGGCGCCATACCGAGAATTGTCGTGGCGGCGGCCATCGCGACCGGCCGCAAGCGACTGATAGCAGAGCCGACGATTGCCTCGATGCCGGGCTTGTCTTCGAGGCGCTGCAGATTGATCTCATCAACGAGCACGATGGCGTTCTTGATCAGCATTCCCGACAAGCTCAGGAATCCGAGCAAGGCCATGAAACCGAACGGCTGGTTGGTGCTGAGCAGGCCGACCGTCACGCCGATAACTGCAAGCGGCACGACAAGCCAGATAACGGCCGTCTGACGCAGGCTGTTGAACAGGGCGATCGTGATCAGCACCATCATGGCGAGGAACGTGGGTATGCTCCCGGCAAGCGCGCCCTGCGCCTTTTTGCTGTTCTTGTACTCGCCCCACCATTCCAGCCGATAGCCGTCGGGCAAATCGATCGCCTCGACTTCGGCGCGCAAGTCGTTGAGCATAGGTGGCCCCTCGCCGTGGCGGGGATCTGCCAAAGCGGTGATCACGCGTTCGCGGTTGATGCGTCGAATGATCTCATCTTCGAAGACGGTCTCGAAGCCGATGACGACCTGGCGCAGCGGAATCGTCGCTCCGGCAGCGGAGCTGTAAATTTGCAGGTTGCGAATGTTCGCGACCTCGTCGCGTTCTGCCGGCGGCGCGCGCATGATGATCGGCAGCATCTCGTCGCCTTCGCGGTACAAACCGACAGCCAGGCCTTCGAAGGCCTGCAGCAGGACATTGCTGATCTCCTGCCGTGAAATGTCGAACTGGCTGGCCTGTTGTTTGTCGATGATCGGTCGCAGTACCTTGACGCGGCCGCGCCAGTCGTTGCGCACGCCATAGGCATCATGATGCTTATGGATAATTGCTTCGGCCCTGGCCGAGAGGCCGCGCAGCACATTCGGGTCGGGCCCGAAGAACTTTGCCTGGATCTTGCCCGGATCACCCGGACCTAATACGAACTTACGCACCTGGCCCTGCGCCTCTTCGTAGTGCTCGTCGAGGTGATCCTGAATCTCGTCGTACAGCTTGGGGATGTAGGTCGCGTCGTCGAGTTCGACCAGGAACTGCGTGTACGCGCTGTTCGCCTTCTCGGGCTGGTAGGTCAACAGGAATCGAGGCGCCCCCTGGCCGATGATCGAGCCGACGTGTTTGACGCCTTCGAGGCCCAGCAGGTACTCCTCGACGCGCGCAGCATGCGCATCGCTTTGATCTATCGAGCTGCCTTGCGGAAGCCAGTAGTCGACCATGATCTGTGGTCGCGTGGAGTTCGGGAAAAAGCTCTGCTTGACGTGGCCGAAGCCGTAGATAGCGCTGCCGAAAACGACCAACACGATGGCGATGGTCAACCAGCGGACTTTGATGCAGCCGCGCAGAATGCCGCCGAACGTGCGATAGAAACCGCTGTCGTACGGATCCGCACCCGGTTCCCCGGCCGGCGCCTTCAGGAACATGACGCCGAGCAATGGCGTGACCGTTACGGCCGTGAGCCAACTCAACAGCAGCGATATCATGATCACCTGGAACAATGATCGTGTGAACTCGCCCGTGCTGTCCTGCGAGGTGCCGATCGCGGCAAATGCGAGCACGGCTATAACCGTTGCGCCGAGCAACGGCATTGCCGTCTGATTCACGACTTCAAGGGCGGCCTTGCGCCTGTCCATGCCACGCTGGAACCGTATCAGCATGCCATCCACGATCACGATCGCATTATCGACGAGCATGCCGAGCGCGATGATCAGCGCGCCGAGCGATATTCGTTCCAGATTGACATTGGCCATGCTCATGAAGATGAAACTGCCGCAGATCGTCACGAAAAGAATGAAGCCAATGAGAAGACCGCTGCGAAGGCCCATAAAGAACAGCAGCACGACGATCACGATGACCACGGCCTGTAAGAGGCTCACAACAAAACTCGAAATCGCCGTCTGCACCGCGTCCGACTGCAATGCGATGACGCCGAATTCCATGCCCAGTGGAATCTCGGGAGCCAGTTCTATTAGGCGCTGCTTCAGCTTTTCGCCCATGACAACGACGTTGCCGCCGGATTCGGTCGATATGCCGATACCGATTGCTGGCTCACCGTCGAAACGCAGCAGGTTACTCGGTGGCTCGAGGTAGCCACGCTCGATGGTGGCGACATCCCGGAGATAGATCTGTGCATTGCTGCTTGATCCGGAAATCATTATCGCGCCGAGATCTTCTTCCGATTCGACCAGTGCGCTGGGCTCAATCGTGATGAAATCGGGGCCGACGTTGACACTGCCCGAATACGTCACCAGGTTTTGTTGCTGCAATTCCTGCGCGATAGTCGCCGCCGGAATGCCCAATTGCGCCATGCGGTCGCGGTCGAGCTGGACGTAGATCACCTCGGGATGATTACCGAAGATGTCGATCTTGGCGACGTCCGGCACGAGCAGCAGTTCGCGCCGGAGCATTTTGGCGACTTCCCATAGCTCGTCGAATTCGTACTCGTCTCCGTAGACGGCGAAGAAAATACCGTAGACATCGCCAAAGTCGTCGTTGATCACGGATGGCCCGGCGGCCGGTGGCAACTGTCCTTGCGCGTCGCCGACTTTGCGTCGCAGCTCGTCCCAGACCTGGGGCAGGCCGTCCTTGTCGTATTTGTCTTTTATTGTTGCCGTTACGATCGACAGCCCGCGATAGGAGATGGACTCGACCTCGTCGAGCTGCGCCAGTTGTTGTACCGCAATCTCGATTTCGTCAGTGACTTCTTCTTCGACTTCCTCAGCCGTAGCGCCGGGATACCGCGTGATAACCAGCGCGTCCTTGATCGTGAACTCGGGATCTTCGAGCCGCCCCATGCTCTGGTAGGCGTTAAGACCAGCGAAGACCATGACGACCGTCAGGACGAGTGTCGTCGTCCGGTTTTCGAGACAGAATTCGGTAAGTTTCATGGCGAACTCCTAGTCAGTGAGCTCGCTGATTTTCATTCCATCTGCAAGGTGCTGGACACCCGACACCGCAATACGATCGCCCATCGCGAGACCATCCTGGATGTCGATTTCGGACCCTGACAATTCACCGGCCGTGACCGGCGCAAGGCTGACGGTCATGGTCGCCGCATCGACTTTCCAGACGTAGCTGCCGCCATCATCGCCACCGACGATCGCGTTGGCGGGAATCTGTATCGAGCTTGCCAGGCCTTCGACATCCGATGGTATGCGCACGGTCATGGTCGCCGACATTCCCGGCAGGATACTCACATCCCCGGGCGGATCGAACAATGCGCGTGCGGCGAACGTCCGGGTCACCGGATCCGCAGAAGCGGCGATTTCCGTGACTGCAGCCGGGAACGACCGGTCGGGCAGTGTCGACAAACTGACTTCGAGTTTGGCGCGCTCGTTGCGCTGCGTCAGCGTCAGGCCGGGTTTCGCGCGCAGCCAGTCCTGCTCAGGAAGGTTGACGACGATTTCGAGCTGCGTCAGGTCCTGCAATAACAAGATGGATTGCTTGGCTTGCACGTTATTGAAATTGTCGACGTAGGTTCGCCCGATGCGGCCGGCAAACGGGGCGCGCAACTGCGTATCGCTCACCGCTTTCTCAGCTGATGCAAGTTGTGCTTTTTCGACGTCAATTTGCCGCCTGGCGTTGTCGAAGTCCTGCCTCGAGATGGCGCCGCGCTCAAAGACCTCTGAATAGCGATCGAAGGTATCTTTTGCGGACCTGTACTGCGCCCTCGCGGCATCCAAAGCGGACTGGTAGTCAGCCGGGTCCAGTCGGGCAAGCAACTGGTTTTGTGTGACGTCGATGCCTTCTTCTGCCGGCAGTTCGATCAGGCGGCCTGCTACCTCGAATGCCAGTTCGGCGTTCTGTGCACCCTGGATTTCACCCGGGTAGCTCAGGGTCGCGCCGGCTTGCAAACCCGCTATCGTCAGAATCCGTACGGGTCGCACAACTTCGGGCGCCTCCACAGCTTCCTTTTCGCAGGCCGCCAGAAACACGGCGCAAATACCGAATGCAGCCAGGAAAGTAGTCTTCGAAGCGGTCATCGTTTCTCCTTCTGGTTATTGATGTCGTCGACGGTCCGATTGTAGCAACTAAAGCTGTATTTTGTAGTTGCAGATATCCACATTGCGTCAATTGTCCTGACCCGACTTGTCATCTCAATTGAGACTCAATAGACTGCTCCAAATAGGTAAATACCGCCCTTCATGAGCACCTTTCCCGGGAGTAAATTCGTCATGTTAATGCGCCAAATAGCGTGTTTTTGTTTCCTGCTTGGATTTTCCACTGCCGTGTTGGCACAAGAACTCTTCGTCTATCCGAAAAAAGACCAGAATGCCGAACAGCAGCAGAAAGACCAAGGTGAATGTTACGTATGGGCGAAGAATCAGACAGGCTTCGATCCTATGAATCCACCAAAAGTGCAAACGGCGTCGGTCGATACCTCGCCCGATGGTTCGCTCGCTCGCGGTGCCGTCCGTGGCGCCGCGCTTGGCGCTATCGTCGGTAATTCCGACGACGCCGCGAAGGGCGCGGCAGCTGGCGCTGCCATCGGGGCCATGCGTCGGCGCGATCGAAAGCGTAACGAACAGCAGCAGCAGGACGCCTATGAGCAGCAGCAAGCTGCCCAGTTGGCAGAAATGCAGAATAACTATAACCGTGCCTTCAAAGGCTGCATGGAAGCCCGCGACTACAGCATCAGTTAGGAGATCGACGTGAAAAAAATTAAGCTACTTTGCGCTGCGATCGTATTCGCCCCTATAGGCTTTGTGGCCGCTGCCGATTTCGATGGCTCGAAACCTTTGCTCTGTGCGTCGGTGAACTTGCAGGAATGCATCCCCGATGGCGGCTGCGAAACAGTCACCGCAGACAACATTAACGCAGCTGAATTCTTTCGCATCGACGTGAAGAAAAAGACCATTGTTGTCTCGGCGCGCAATCAAAACCGGCCGCCGCAACGAATAGAAAGTTCCGCAAAAACGGATCACCTGTTGGTTATTCAGGGTTCAGATAATGGTGTAGAGGGCGTGCGCGATGATGGTTTGGCCTGGAGTATTGCCATTGACAAGACAAGTGGAAAAATGGTGCTGACCGCGTCCGGGGACGAAGTCGCATTTGTCGTTTTCGGATCATGCACAATCATTTGATCGCCTTATATTTCCGCTTAGGAGCTTTCGCACCATGAACATCAAGTCTTACTTTATTCTGGTCACTTTCACGTTGATGCTGGGTATGACATCGGCCAATGCACAGTCCTCGATTGAGGCCGTCATGACCCAGAAACAAATTCAGGCTGCAAAAGAGCTGGTCGAAACCGAAAGAGACATGGCGCTCATTATCAATCTTGATCTGACCGCGAAGGAAAGCGAGAGCTTCTGGCCTCTTTACGAAGAGTATCGTCAGAAGGTCCGTAGCATTCGTGGACGCAAGGTGACGTTGATTGAAGCCTACGCTGAACGCTATCGGGCGGGCACCGTCGATGATGAATTTGCGGAGATGGCTATCAAGGACTCGCTTAAGATCCAGCTCGAAACCGTGAAGACCCGACAGAAATACTGGAAGAAATTTCGTCGCATCGTACCGGCGATAAAAGCCGCGCGTTTCTATCAGCTCGAAAACAAAATGGACACGGAAATCGACTTCGTACTGGCGGGCGGCATCCCGTTGATCGAGGGCTAGCCGGGCTTCAGAAGCGAAATACCAACCCCGCTCGCGCTTCCCACTGCGAGAGGAATCTGCCTTCTACCTCTATCAGGCAGGCGCCGGCTCCGCCTATGCTGCTGCAGAAAATTTCCGAGCTGTCGCTGACAAACGTCGTGAATACACGGGCCTCGAGTCGGACACCCAGTCTTCGGTTGGCGTTTAACTGAACGCCGCCGCCAAAAGAGGCCGAAAAGAAAGTCTCCGAGTCAGAATCGGTGAGTCCCGGGTCGAACCGGGACGCGCCGAACGTCAGCGCAATAAACGGGCGTGTATTGTCGCCGTCAAACAGATACGTGCCCCCGAACTGGAAGTACTCGATGTCGATATCGACAGTCGGGTCACCGGCCAGAATCCCCCGTGTGTCTGCGTCCGTGCTCTGGCGCGCGTAGATCAGTTCATATTGACCACTGTAGTTTGCCATGATGTTGAACATCAGACCTTGCGCGTTGGAATCATTTATCTCAACACGTCCGTCGCCGTCCTGTTCATCGAAACTGCCGCCGAGTCGATAGGCGGCATAGGGCGTAATCTCGAATTTCGGTTGTTTGTCCTGCGCCGCAGCCGGCGTGGAGTGGGAAATCGATAGCAGGGCGGCAATCAACAGGCTAACGGACCACGCGACGTTTTTATCGGGGTTCAACAGGCTCATTTTCGGATCAATTTCATAAGTTGTTCTACCAGCGACGGGCTCGACCCGTGTCGATATGAACGAAGTCCGGACTTGCGTAATAGCCTACGCCGCCGCGTTGCATCGCAATTGCGGTGTCACGAAGTTTCGCCGATTCAACACCGGTCAGTCGAACGTCAATGGCTTTTCCTAAAAGGTGCTGGCTGTTCTTCGCAACTCCGTTGGAACGACCGCGCAGCATCTCGTTCGTTTTCGGCGATCGGTAGGCAGAGATAACCTCATAGGTACCGTCGCCACCAAGTTCCTGGCGCAGGTCAAAAATCAGGTCGAGAAGTTTCGGATCCATTTCGATGCTATCCCCGGTGCGAAAATCCGAGAGGAATGCGTTTATGTTTTTCAGTGCTTCCGGCACATATTCGCCATTGCGCTTGTACGCGACATCCAGCCGCTTACCCGTATGCGTGTGGTAAAAATCAAGCCGGCGCTCGTCTAGGGCGCCGGCACGTCGAAGCGGCAACACCAGGCTCGCGAACGCGCCGGCCAACACCGACTTAAAAAAGCCGCGACGACTATTGTTGTCAATTTGATTCATGAATCGCCTATTATACGCGCCGTGGGACCGAAAAATCAGCCAGCAATCGGAGGCACCGAACATGTCCACCATCTTACGAGCGATATTGCTTTTCCTTGTCATTATGTCGGCTGCGTTGGCGTTTGCAGACGATGTCGCGAACAGCGAGGCGCTTCGTAACGAGATCGAATATCTTCGCGAATCAGGGCGTCTGTCGATCGGCGACGTGGACATCGCTAGCGGCAACGTGCTTGCCGAATTCTATGAGCGCCGCGACTTCAGTCCCACCTGGACAAATTCCGATCAGGTCGGAGAGCTATTGGAGTTGGTGATCGCAAGTTATGATGACGGTTTGCAACCCAGGGACTATCATGCGGAGGAGATTGAACGCGTCGATCACGAATTGAGTCGCGGTATTACGCCCACACCGCGTCAACTGGCCGCGATCGAGCTACTGTTGACGGATAGTCTTCTGCGCCTGGGCTACCATCAGCTGTATGGCAGGGTCGATCCCGGCAGCCTGGACTCACGCTGGAATTTCGATAGCAGGCCCATCGGGCCCGATCCGTTACAGACCTTGCAAGAGGCAATCGACTCACCGTCGCTGAGCGAATTTGTCGATAAGCTGTTTGTTCGCGGGCCTGTGTACCTGCGCTTGCGCGATGCGCTGAAAGAGTATCGCCAGCTCAAGGCCAAAGGTGGGTGGCCGCTGATTCCTGATGGCCCGACGCTGAAGGCGGGCATGAGCGACGAGCGTGTGCCTGTGCTCGCGAAGCGCCTGACGATAACCGGCGACATGGCCGAAGAAACGAACGACGGCAATACCTATACCGACGTACTCGAGACCGGCGTGCGGGCCTTTCAGCAGCGACACGGGCTTGAAGCCGACGGTGCGATTGGTGCGGCGACACTCGCAGCGCTCAACGTGCCGGTCGAAACGAGAATTGACCAACTCCGCGTCAACCTCGAGCGTGCGCGGTGGGTGATGGGCGGCATGAAAGACGATTTCATTATCGTGAACATAGCGGGTTTCCGTGCGTACCTCGTCAATGACAGAAAAATTTCCTGGGAAACCAGGGTGCAAGTTGGCAAGCCCTATCATCAGACACCGGTGTTTCGCGATGAATTGACCTACGTCGTCATGAATCCAACCTGGACCGTGCCATACAGCATTGCAAGCAGGGAGATGTTACCCAGAATTCAAAGCGACCCGGACTACTTTAATTCGCGCACGTTTGATGTGCGAAATCGTGCCGGGGAGAATGTCGACCCGGAGACGATCGATTGGTCTGAACTCTCACGGCGCAACTTACCGTATACATTCGTGCAGCGGCCCGGACCGCGCAACGCGCTTGGCCGTATCAAATTCATGTTCCCAAATAAGTACGCGGTCTACCTGCACGACACGCCGAGCAAGAGCTTGTTTGGCCGATCCGAGCGCGCATTCAGTCATGGCTGTATTCGCACGCAAAACCCGTTCGACCTCGCCGAGATTTTGTTGGGCCCCAAAGGCTGGGATCGCGCTCGTATAGACGCGCAAATCGAAAGCCAGAAGATCAAGACCGTACACCTCGCGGAGCCGTTGCCGGTAATGTTGCTTTACTGGACCGCCGACATCGGCACCAATGGCGAACGCCTCTTTTACAAGGACGTTTATGAGCGCGATCAGAAAGTTCTTGCAGCCCTCGATGCGCCGTTTGTGTTGGAGCTACCGATCGATCTTTAGTTGGCTACCGTTTCTTGCGGTTCCAGCCAACGTTCCAGCCACTGGATGATTTTTCCTCGCTGGAACGAAAAAAAAGGGTTGTAACGCAGTCGCGCGAAGTAGTTCGGATCCAGGCTGAGAACGCGACGCTCTCCCTTTGGCGCGGCTGCACCCAGGTTCAGGTAACCGTCGGTATGCGTCGCTCCGTAAATCGGGTCGTTAGGCTCAAAAGGTACAGCAATATGCGACAGGGAAAAGATTGTATTTTGCCAGCGCATCTCAAGAGCGCGTTCGGTAGATACCCCGCGCTGGCCAGCGAAGCGAACTTCGCGTAAATCCAGTGACTCCGGTCCTTCATTTGTGACCACCGTGACCGCGAACGGAAGCGGCAGTTGCTGCCTAATCGTCTGCAACAGATCTGGCGGCGGTCGGGTCATCAGGGTCGCTGTCAGGTTGCTGCGATTGACGTCATAGAGCACCAGCTCGCTGCCGTTTGGCGGCAACCTGCGAAACAGATGAACGACCCCGAGCGTGCTGACCGTGTCGTCGACAGCGGACTGAAATGCCAGTATCGGCGGTAGATCGCCAGGCCCTTCCATCATTTGGTTGCCGACGGCACGTGCTCCATAATAAATTTCGAACCCCGGGTCCTTCGGAAACGAGTTGAATTTGTACGGGTCTATCTCCGGCAGGATGTTCTGCCATTGAAAACGCTCAAAGTAGCGCATCCAACTAAGAGCTTTGTGCCACTGTGCGAATCGGGCAAGCGGCGTGACTTCAATGGCCGGCGAGAGCAAGACAATGCCGTCCGGACAGGGCATGGCGTCGTCGTCGCCGCAGTCCAGCGCATAGCGAACCGCCAGCAAGCCGCCATTCGAATAGCCGACCAGGAACAATGGTTGGCCGCTGTTCCTATCGGCGTCTGCGGCGCGCATCGCTATGCGCACTACCGCCATCCAATCGTCCCACTTGGCATGGCGCAGATCTCCGACTGCAAATCCATGCCCGGGCATGCGTGGTGCGTAAGCCGAGAGGCCCCGCTCGCGAAAGAGCTCGGCGGTGGCGCGCACACTGTAGGGCGAGTCGCTCAGGCCGTGGACCAACACCGTCGCACCTCGTATCATCTTGGCTGGCAAGACGTAGGATCGGTTCCAATTTTGTGAATGGCCGTCCGGGTTAGACAGGCTGCCGCGCCCGTGCCGGTCGAGGACGTCCGAACCTGAGTCGCGCAGCCCCAGCTTCTCCCGAGATTCCGCAGCGAGGCGTTCTTCAAGCGCCAGATAGCCAGCCCAGTCGGTATCGAACTCTTGCTCGGCCCGAAATTCCTCGCTGAATTGAACTCCATGCTCGGCCTTTAAGGGCAGCATGGTTCGGGAGTCGAGCGCCCACACCAGATACACGGTCGCAACGACAACGCCGGCGACGAAAACCAGACGCCGCAGCCATGACAGGAGGATTCGCATCATTCCTCTTCTTCGGCGAGCTCCGCCAAAGTATCGGTGATTGATGCCGGATACAGCCAGGCGTTTAGGAGTTGGTAGAACAGAGCCAATACAACCGCCCCGAGAAAGAGGCCAATGAAGCCGGCGTTGATAGCGCCGCCGATCGCGCCAACGAGAATGATCAACGTCGGAATCTCTACACCGCGTCCAAGCAACAACGGTTTCAGGAAGTTGTCACTGAGCGAAACAAATATCATCCAGACCGCAAATAGGGTGGCCGGGCCGGCGTCGGCAATCGAATAGACCCAGACAACCAGCGGGCCTATGACGACTACGGTCGGTATCTGCATCACGGCTATCAACAGGATCGCGGCGAGAATAATCCCTGTGTAGGGCACGCCCATGAGGACCAGTCCGATCGCCGCCAACAGCGTCTGTGCGATCGCAACGCCCAGTACGCCCTTGGCGACGCTGCGGATCGTTGCAACACAGAGGTCGGCCAGTGGTGGACCGCGATCTCCGGCCAGCCTGGTCGCAAATTGGCGGGTCCACGCGTAGCTGGATTCGGCCGAGACCAGGAAGAAACCGGCGATGATCAGTGAGGCAACAAAGGCGAGGACGCCACCGGCAACCCCGCCGGCTGTCCTGAGCAGCTTGTCTCCGAACGTGACGAGCTGTGGTCTGAACTGATTAATAGTGGCTTCGAGATCCTCGGCCGCGCCGCTCCAAACCATGTGTACCTCATCACCAATCAGCGGCCAGCTTGCGACCTTGTCCGACGGTGGCGGGATCGAGAGTTCACCGGAGCGCAGCTCGCCGCCCAGATTTCGCATGGAATCAATACTGGATTCGGCCAACATGGAAACGGGGACGAGCAGGAGTACAAGACCGACCAGTACAATGATCGTCGCAGACAGTTTCGGTCTGTTGCCCAGTAGCGCGGCAAATTTCAAATGCACGGGATAAAGGGCGACCGCAATAATGACCGCCCACAGCGTGAGGTTGATAAATGGTCCGGCGACGCGCAGACAATAGATGATCAGCAACAACAGGAAACCAATGCGCAGAAACGAATTGACCGCGTTGTGCATGAAGGCCTCGTCAGGTTGATATCGATCTTCAGTCGTCATCGTCGTACTCCCTCTGGGGCAAACCGACCCACATTATGCCATTTAATGCTTCGCTGCCGAATCGACAAAGACCGTCGCTATGATAATCTCCACGCAACTTCCCGCGCGCTATGCGAGCCCATATTGCGAGTCAATTCCCTCTTCTTTTGCTGCCTCCTTATTTCGGAGCGTGCTACCGCAGGTCCGCTGCTCGACTACATCCGTAACTATGACCTGAACGACTATGCGCTCGGTGTTGCTGTCACCGGAGAGCAAAACCCGTACACGGGGGCAGAGAGTAGTAGCTACGCCTATCCGTTCCTCACGTCTTTTCGCGATTCGGCTTTTACCGGTGACTGGCTCCTGATCCGCGATGGCGATATCGGCCTGCGTTGGGTCGGTGATAGCGGCTGGGAGATTGGTGTTGTTGGACGAATACAAACGCTCGGCCTTGGCGATAGCGATGCCGAAGAACTCATTGGCATTGCGGATCGGGAGTGGACGCTTGAAGTGGGGCCGATGATCGGTTGGCGCGGCTGGCCGGTGCACATCAACGCCAAGACCTATGCGGAGATTTCGGACCGTCATGAGGGCCTGATCAGCCAGCTCGCCTTTTCTCTGCCGATGGAGTGGCCGCGCGGTTACCTTGTGCCGAGCGTCGAGCTCATTCATCAGAACAGTGACTACATCAACTACTACTATTCGGTGAAGCAGGCGGCAGCGACGCCCATCCGTCCTGCGTATTCTGGCGACGCAGCGAACAACCTCGCCGTTAAGGCGCGCTGGGGTTACGCTCTGAACGAAAAGTGGTTGCTATCGGGTGCTGTCGGCCTCGAGCTTCTGGACTCGGCAATCAAGGACAGTCCAATCGTCGACAGCGACGACATCTGGTCTGCGCGCATTGGCATTGCGTACAACACCAATGTCTTTCAGCCACGTGGTTACGACTTCTCTGCACCAGCGTCGCCCAAGTGGGATTTCAGAATCGGCGCGTTCTACGATCAAATCAGTACCAAGGTGGCGAGGGACACCGTCGATGGCGTCCCCGGTTTCGAAACAGACATCGAGGATTTTCTCGGCGCAGCGAACGAGAAGGCCGTGCTACAGCTGGACGCGAATGTTCGCCTCGGCAATTACCACCGACTTGAGTTCGGTTACTTTAAGCTTGAACGTGACTCCGTCACCACGCTTAGCGAAGATCTCTCCTTCGGCGACGAGATTTTTCCCGCGGGGACAATCCTCGACACCAATATCGAGGCACGAATTTTTCGCGCGGGCTATAGTTATTCGTTGATACGCGATGCACAAAAGGAGCTCGGTATTATGGCCGGCTTCCATGTGGCCGAACTCGATCTCGATCTCACCTCAAGCGCAACCGGGCAAACGGAGGGATCGAATTCCAGTACACCACTGCCCGTTATCGGGGCGCATGCATCTATTTTCGTGAGCGACAAGACGACAGTCGGTGCAAAGCTGCAGATCTTCCGTACGGACTTTGACCTCTATGAAGGTTCGCTCAATTACGCGTCGCTCGATATCCAGCACCGTATAGGCAAAACTATCAGTGTTGGCATTGGCTACAACTTCTACGGTATGGAGTTGTCCTCGGATAAGGACAGCGTCAACGGTTATTTAAAAGTGCGCCACCATGGCCCGACGGCGTTTTTTACTATCGGCTACTGAAATGGTGACGGTGACGATGCTCTGTGGAGAAGGTTTGAAAATATGAGAGAACGTGCACGTTTATGCCTAATCCCGTTTTTTCTTGGACTGCTTACGGGCTGTGCGAGCATCGACTTCGACTATCCGCGTGTTGAGTCAACGGCAATGGTCGATACCGAGGACACCATCCTTGGTTCCGTAGCTGGCGAACTTGCTGAGTCAAAGCCGGATACGGAATCCGGTTTTTATCCGTTGCGTAGCGGAATCGATGCGCTGGCGGCGCGTCTTTTGCTTGCCGAGCGCGCCGAACGATCGATCGATACGCAGTACTACCTGATCAAGACCGACACGACTGGATTGGTGTTTGTCGATGCTCTGCTCAGGCCGCTGATCGGGGCGTTCGCGTACGGCTGCTGCTTGATGACATATTCACGAAAGGGTACGACGCCGGTATGGCCGCCCTGGATTCGCACCCGAACATCGAAATCCGCATTTTCAATCCGTTTTATCGCGGTGCGGCGGGCAGACTATGGAGCGGTCTCACTGATCTGAGTCGCATTAATCGCCGAATGCATACCAAGACGTTCACAGTGGACAACCAGGTTACAGTCATCGGTGGACGAAACATCGCCGATGAATACTTCGGCGCTCGTGTTGACGCGAAGTTTGGTGATCTTGATGTTGTTGGTGTTGGCAACATCGCAAAGGATGTCTCGGGCATGTTCGACCGTTTTTGGGAACACGAAACAGCTTTGCCTGTGCCGGCTTTCGCCATCATGCCCGATGACCCGGTCGCCGAACTCGTAACTGTCAGGGAGCGGCTTGCCAAGTCCCGTGAAGAGATTAAAGACACCAAATATGCCGGCGCCGTTGTTGCCAAAGCATTGGAGTTTCTCAATGAAGATGCTGACGTATTGGACTGGGCTCCTTATCAGTTGGTGTATGACTCACCGGATAAGGGCATCAAGTCGAAGGCCGGACCGTCCGCCGCTATTACACCGAAGCTGGTGGAGGCCTTAAAGTCAGCCGAAAAGGAGTTGATAATACTGTCGCCGTATTTTGTGCCAAGAAAAGCAGGCATTGAGATATTCTCGGAGCTGCAAGCTCGCGGTGTAGAAGTCACAATCGTCACCAATTCGCTGGCCGCGAACAATCAGATTACCGTACACGGCGGTTACGCACCGTCACGGAAACCTTTGCTGGAAAAGGGCATTCAAATTTACGAGGTTCGGCCGGACGCTGACATTCTGGGCACGGAAATAGTCGCTGCCAGTGGTGCGAAAGCGACGATGCACACCAAGGCGTTTCTTGTGGATCGAAGCAAAGTGTTCATAGGATCGTTTAACTTCGACCCACGCTCAGCCAACCTGAATACCGAATCCGGTGTGATAATTCACTCTGGTCAAATGAGTTCCATGTTTGGAGATAATGTCGATGCCGGGCTCAAAGCTCAAACCTACGAGTTATTCCTCTATGAAGACCGGAAACTTCGGTGGCGTGGATTCGAGGACGGCCGGGAGGTCATTTACAGAAAAGAGCCGCAGTCGACCTGGGGCCAGCGATTCATGGCGGGGTTCATGCGATTGATGCCCATCAGAGGACAGCTCTAAACCCGATCATCAATGTCTCCATTAATTTCCCTCCAACGGGCAGGGCAGCGTCATCGCGGGATGCCAACTGCACGTAATGCCCTGATTCTCGGGTGGTCATACGCTGTTCGTGATTCGACAATTCCCGTTACAGGTCATTGCATAGGAATACCCCATTGGGGTACGATCGTCAAGTTGGAATTCGTTGAAGCGTCGGGCTTTTCAGCGATCAGGGAGGAGTACTTCAGCGATGTCGACTTCCATCTCCTGCAACTATTCCTGATGGGAAATCCCGGCGCCGGCAGCGTTGTTCGCGGGTCCGGTGGTGTCCGCAAACTTAGATGGGGAACAGAAGGCAGGGGCAAACGAGGCGGATTACGCGTTATCTATTACTGGATCGCAGACGACAATCAGATTTTCCTCATCACGGTGTACCGCAAGTCTGATGTGTCCGATCTTTCACATGTCACCATCAAACAAATACGAAAATTGATCAATGATTTACGAAGATGAACAAGCAAAGCGATAAAGCGAAGTTACCCAAAAGAGATATCGGCGCAGAGATCATTGTCGGGCTGCGCGAGATCCGTGACAGGCCGGAGACGTTGAAGCGAACCAAGTTGGGCCCGTTGGATGTGAGAGCTATCCGCGAGAGATTCAACATGTCCCAGTCACAATTCTCGACGTTCTTGTGTATTTCGGCAAGAACACTTGAGAAATGGGAGCAAGGTCAGCGCAGTCCTGACGGCGCCGCAGTTGCGTTACTGCGTATCATGCAGAAAGAACCAGCGGCGGTGATGCGGGCGCTGCATGGATAACAACAAGCTCAGACACACTTCTTGGTCATCTTTCGCTCAACGTCTTTAGGATTGCTGATCAGTTTGTAGAAATCGTCGATGTAACGGATGAGCTTCGCGCGCACGCGGGAATTCAGCCCCTCCTGCTCATTAATCAGCGCATAAATCGAATCGCGATGGTCTCTGAACCTGCGCAACGAAGCCGCGACATGTTCGTTGTTGACGCAGCGGCCACGGTATAACCGCTGTCGTACGTTGCTAATGCGAAAACGCTGATTGGGCGTCGCATAGGGCGCGTCAATGAACCCGGCCTGATCAAAATCGTACGGGACTGCTATCACCGGATCGATATCATTGCCAAACAGGACGTAGTTGTGGCAGCACTCGTTACCCGGTGCACCGGCAATTGGCGAGAAATCGGTATTGCCAATCAGGAACCCGAACACTGATGTCAGGTTCAGTTGGTCCGGCTGTATGGAAACGACGTTTATTCGCTCGACCTCCAGGACCTTCAGGTCGTATCGTTTCGCGAGACGGTTCTTGTGCTCGATCAGAAATCCGTAACGTATCTCCCCACGTCTCTTCACCTCGGTGTTGACGTACGCGACACGCAGCAGGCGCACCCGAAAACTCATGTTGGTAACTGCGTTTAGTATCCTGTAGGCGAGATATTCTCTGAGTACGACTTGCTCGTATTTCGCGGAGTAGTCGCAAGGGATGACGAGCTTCAATTTATTCTGCTTGTCGAACATCGTGCCACGCGCCTGCGATTTCTTCAGGTTCAGACGCAGTGGCGGGTATTTACAGTTTTTGTGCCGAAAATTTCCGCGAGTCCGAATTTCAAGATCCAACTTGACTGTCGTGCCATCGGATTCCGTGTACTGGAACACGCCGGTCAGATAATCGTCTTTCGGACGCTCGCGGATGAGTGTTGTAAACGGCGCTGTCATCGTGACCTGAAGTGTTTCGTTGTCCTGAAACAATGGATCAGGCAACTCATTTACGTCCGCCAGCGTCGCGGCAGCCACGAGTCCTAATACGATTATGGTGACTGTGCGGTACATATTGTGAGCTGCTACGGTTCGCTAGTTCAGCTTGTCATCTTTCCAGTACTTCGTGCCCTGCAGGGTTGCTTGTAAAGCGAGGCCCTTATCAGTCATTTGATAGACAGTCACGCCTTCGTTTAATCCCACCGCGGTTCCCATTGAGCCGGCCTCTTTGTTTCGTTCGGCATCGCTTGTTGCGGCAGCGTCCACCTGGCCACTGAAGTTCCAGCCTTTTTCAACGAACTGGTCGAAAGCATCGCGGTCGTGGAAGATAAATACGGCACTGAATTTCTTGACACCCATGCCAAGGCCGCCACCAGCGGAGAACATCTTCATGTAGGTATCAGTGTTCGACTGGTTGTCGTGCGCCATTCCCTTGCCGTTCGCAGTCGAAACCAACAACACGTTGATTCCCGTGTTTGAGAAAACAGCGTAGCCCACGGACTTTTCGATCATCGCTTCAGCGGACGGTTTCTCTTCATACAAGCGGGAAAGCGTCTCGCTACGCATTTCGAGGATTTCCTTGCGTTGTTTGTCGACGTTCGCTTTTTTGCCAAAAAACAGAGCGTCCGCGTCGAAGGATAGCAGCATGCCCACGGTCGCTAATAGCAATACCTGTCCTGTCCGCACATCGGTCTCCTTATCTGTCGATACAGCTTGAGAACGTCAGTAATAATTCGCCGGCAGTTCCCGCGGCGGCACCGTATTCTCATCTGATACCGTGATGATGACGCGGTCGAGATCTCCGTTGAAATTGAAAATACCTGTGTACAGATCGGATACCTGTGTACCGGTATCCCTTCCGATATCAAACGTCTCGGCGAGCGAGTAGGTCGCGATATGCATTTGTGGCATTGCAATTTCGTCGACTTTCTCGCCGTTTACGTACAGTTCGCCGTCGCCGCCAAATTCACGGGTCTTGATGAAGTTGAACTTGAGTTCCGTCTTGCCCTTGGGCAGAGGGGATGACTTCAGCACGTAATGTACACCATCAAGGAAGTTGTAGTCGTAGTACAGGCGATGATCCTTGATGAACATCGTGTAGCCGCCCGTCATGCCACCCACTGCAGCGATGACACCTTCCTCGTCACCCTTGAGATCGATCTGGGTCTCGATCGTGTGCGCGCGATTCTTAACCGGTGCCGATGACTTTTCGGCAATGCGTATCGCGCCGGGTGAGAAGTAGACGAATTCTTTCTGATCGCCGAACAGACGATCCTGCTGTGCGCCCAGGCGCTTGATCATGTCGTCGTACAGCGGATAGACGTTGTACTTCCAGGCTTCCTCATCGAACATCGCTATCATCTCGGCGAGTTTTTCAGGATTTTCTTCTGCCAGGTTGTGGGCCTCGGAGAAGTCTTCAGCAACGTTGTACAGCTCCCATTCGTCGTTTTCGAAAGGCAGTACGACATTGACATCCCATGGCATGCGCTTGGCATGCAAGGTAACGGCCTTCCAGCCATTGGCCCAGATCGCGCGGTTGCCGAACATCTCATAGTACTGACGGGTCTTTACGTTAGCCGCATCCGCGTTATTGAATGAATACATTAACGAGTCGCCATCCATCGGTTGTTGCGGGACGCCGTTGTGTTCTTCAGGAACCTCAATACCGGCGGCTTCCATGATCGTCGGCGCAATATCGCTGATGTGATGATATTGATTGCGAATTTCGCCCTTTGCCTCGATTCCATTCGGCCAGTGCACGACGAGGTGGTCTGCTTGGCCGCCACGGTGTTCGCTCTGTTTAAAATAACGGAACGGTGTATTGCCTGCCATGGCCCAACCGGCGTGATAGTGCGGATAGGTGTTCTCGCGGCCCCAGTCTTCCTGGGCGCGAAGATTCGCTTCCATCGGTGTCTGCAAACCGTTCAATACGTAAGTCTCGTTGAAGGTGCCCGCGAGGCCGCCTTCGCCCGATGCACCGTTATCAGCGGTAACAAAGATCAAGGTATTGGCCAGCTCACCGATGCGTTCCAATTCCTCAACGACGCGACCGATCTGCATATCCACCCATTCCATCTGTCCGGCAAACACTTCCATTTGCCGGGCATATAGAGACTTTTCTTCGTCGCTCAATGAATCCCACGCTGGAATTGCGTCGATGCGTTCGGTCAGTTTCGTATCCGCTGGGACGATTCCCAGCGCTTTCTGACGCTCGAGAATTTCCTCTCGCGCTTTGTCCCAGCCCATATCGAATTTGCCCTTGTACTTGTCGATGTGACTGTCGGGCGCGTGGTGAGGGGAGTGCATCGACCCCGACGCCCACAGCATCATGAACGGCAGGTCGGGTTTGATGGACTTGTGGCCCGTGATCCACTCGATCGCGCGATCGGCCAGGTCCTGGTCGAGATGCACGGACTTTCGATAAGGCTCCGGCGTGTGATCGTTCCACATAACAGGCACGAACTGGTGCACGTCAGCCGCCATGAAGGTGTATGCATGCTCGAAGCCTTCACCGCTCGGCCAGCGGTCAAATGGACCAACCTGTGACACTTCGTAGAGCGGCGTGTGATCCCACTTGCCCAGCGCGTAGTTGACGTAGCCCTCGTTCTCGAGGTAATTCGCCACCGACTTGGCCGACTCCGGCATCATCGCGTTGTAGCCGGGGAAGCCCATGGCCGTTAGCGCGTGGCTGCCGAGGCCAATGGAGTGCGGATTACGACCCGCCATTAGCGTCGCGCGCGACGGCGAGCAAAGTGCCGTCGTATGAAAGTTGTTGTAGCGAAGACCGTTGTCGGCAAGTGCGTCGATATTCGGCGTGTTGATCAGGCCACCGAAGCTCTCAACCTGTGCGAAGCCAACGTCGTCCAGCAGGAAGATGATGACGTTGGGTGATCCTTCTTTCGGGCGCTTTTCTGCCGGCCACCACTCTTGAGAATCGCTGTAACTTTCAGCGATAACTCCCCTAAATCCCTTAACATTCTTTATCTTGACACCAGAGTCCGAGATTGAGAACTCTTCGGTAGCCGAAGATTCGTCGCCGGCTGTTTCCGTGGTGGATTCACCGCCGCACGCGGTAAGGAAAAAGAACGCCAGCAAAGTTGACGGAATTCGGATATTGCGCATTGTTTGACCCTTGATAGAGTTGCTCGAAGCAGCGGCGACTATACATGGCCCGAAACTTGAGGATCAAAAATAATCACATGACTGTTCACAATCACTTCACGATACCCGCAACAGCAATAGCTACGATGCTGTTGTCGTACTCAACTCCAGGGCTGACGGCAGACGGGATCGGTATCTCGAGCGGACCCTGGCCGACGATCAGCGGTTTGACGGCCAGAGCGAATTCGGCAATGACGGCGTCTACGAATCCCGCCGGCATGAGCCGTTTCCACACAAGGGAAACGATCGTGCAACTGGCGCTCGCGTACGGCGAGTCCGATTCGACGGGGCAAATCCCGGATGTCGGTATCAGTCGCAGCGAGTCGGATAACGGTGGCATTGGAATACCGGCGTTCTACCACACGCGGCCGCTAAACGATAAGTGGGACTTCGGCCTGTCGATCACTGCGCCTGCGGGCTTCGGTGATGATTACGGAGTAGAGGATTTCCGACGCTACTTCGCCACGGAATGGTCATTAGTCTACATCGCCGTCAATCCTGCATTGTCATACAGGGTCAATGATCAGTTTTCGATCGGCGGTGCCCTGGCATTGAATTACACGCAGTACAATGTGGAGTCGAAGGTCCTGAATGTCGATAGCCCGGGCACCGATGACGGCGACTCGGAACTCGAAGCGGACGGCGTCAGCGCCTCCTTTATTGCTGGGATGTTGTACGAGTTTAATGACCAGACTCGGGTCGGATTCACGTACCGCGGCGGCACCAATGCCGAGCTCGAGGCCGTTCCAGAGTTCAGCAACCTGAGCGCCAACACGCAGGCGCTGATCGACGCAAGCGGAAGGGCGGATCGGGAGATCAGCATCGAAAGCGAATTGCCGCCGATCGCTATTATCGGGCTTTTCCACGAGTTTGACGGCGGCGCCGCGCTGTCGGTCGATCTCGCACATATCGGCTGGTCCGAATTCGTGCTTACGGAGTTTGCCTTCGCGGGTGATAGCCTGATCGAGCGCGGCACCGATTACGATGACGCGCTGGCGGGCTCAATCGGTTTCTCCATTCCGTACAAACCAGGCGTCACGCTGGGCGCGGCAGCGGGATTTCTCGAGAGTCCTGTCACGGATATCGAGCGCGGCTTATTGTTTCGTATCGATGATTCCTGGATTGTCGGATTCGGGGCTGAATTCGAGCGCCCGAACGACCGCTCGATCACGGTCAATCTCAACTACGGGCAGGGCGGCGACGGTCGCATTAGTACGGGCGCTTTGCCGCGCCTTGGCGAGATCACGAGTGAATACGACAGCCGCTGGTTCGTGGTCCTGGATTTCAAATACAAGTGGCGGTGAATGAAGATTTGATGCGTATCAGGTGGTCTGGCCCCCCAATTGCAGAAAGTGAAGACCAATGACCGCGGCAAATAGAAACCAATTAAGCACAGTCGACACGCTATGAACGGTCGGATTCGCCGTTGCTCGCATCACAACGGCATTGATCAGAAAAATAGAGAATATCGGTGTAATTGGGGAGTAATCGCCCCGCAGAAGCGGGGTAAGAAATATCGCCCATAACCAAAGGAGAATAAGAATTGTCGAGTAGTCGGATCGAATCGAGAAGTAGTGTGCCCTTATATCAATTTCATCTCCGTCAATCGCGGGAATAAGCAGGGCGGTTGCGACGAAAAGCAAAATCGGGCCGCTCAACAAGTAGAGGTAGGACAGGAAATTGATGGTTGCGGTACCGCGCATGCCCCAAAGCGACCACCAGAACAGGATATGCAGCAGGAACTGGAAGCAGGCCGTCAGTGTGAACACCCAATACAGCGGTACTCGCAACGACGACCTTCGTCGCAAATACTCAGTAAAACCGGTCAACCAACGGACGATGCCGAGGCCGTTGACGACACCCGCAAGGGCGATGATGAAAACGAATGAGGCGGAATCGACAGGCATAGATCACTGAAAATCGTATTTACGGAAACGGATAGTAATCTAAATGGTTACGGAATTGTCTGGCGGCAACTTCGGGGCGAATGGACTACTACCAGTCCAGGGCGAAACTCAGGAACAGGTGATCGCCCTCCAGCCTGTTTGTTGCGTCGAATTCGTGCAACCACTTGGCGATAAACGAGACATCCTGGTTACCGAATTTTGTTGTCCAGAGTAATGCAGGACCAATGCCCGCTGCCTCGGCTTTAAAATCACCGAGTAGGGCACCGCCGCCGCTGTCGCCGGTGATCTGCTTCAAGTAGAAACCTTGCAGGCCGACGGCAAAAGTCTCGGACAAGAACTGGTTGAACACCACATCGAGATGCAGCTCCTGGCCGGTCTGATAGTCGGTGTCGTCGTTCTCGGTGTTGTAGATATGACCGAGGTTGAACGAGAAGTCGCGGCCGGTTTCGGGATTTAAGTATGTGAAAGCAAAGTTCGTGTCGAAAGACCAGTAGTTGAGCCCGTCATTGATCCCGTTGCTGACATCGTAATCTCCCGTCGGCGCGACGATGGATTGCGCAAATGACGTGTGGATGTTGCCCGTGTTCCAATACAGCAGTGCGGGAATCAACACGACGTCGCCGAGTCCCGTCGCGCTGTCACTGACGCTGGCGACTGCGTTTCCGATCGAGATGCTCGAATCGAGATCCAGGTTGACGAAAGGGATGAACACACCCGCGGCATATTGTCCGCCGAAGATTTCGACGTTTGGCTTGAACACTATGGTCGTGAAGTTCATCAGGAACTCGAGGTCCACGCCAACTTCGAGCTGTCCGGACCGCACCGACCGGTCGGCGCTGGCATCGTAAAAATAGACGTCGTTGCGCAGCGTCCATGTCTCGGTTGGCGCAAGGGCCATACCAAAATCGCCGTACGTGCCGGGAACGTAGTTGCTGTAACCGCCTTCGGCTGAGAAGGACTCTCCGGCCATCAGGGTCGCAAGCGTGCAGGCCGCCGTGGCCGCACGCTTGCCACGACGTGTCACCGGACTATTGTTTCGGCGGCTCGTATGGATCCTTGGTCCCCGGTTTTATCGGCGGCTCTTGCCGCAATGACCCGATGTGCGCTCCCAGCTGCCCGAGGGCTGCCTTCGGCACCCAGGTCTCGGGGAACAACACATTCTGCGTTTCGCCCGGGTCCTTGTAGAGGTTATAGACACGTGGCACCCCGTAATCGACCCTACCGCTCAAAATATTGTCCTGTTCCTTCAGGTGGAGCTTCCAGTTGCGCCATTTCACGGCGTAGACGTCGTTGCCCATGTAGACGATTAGACCCTCGCGCTTGGACTTCTTCTGTTTTCCCGTGAGGATGTCGGTCTGGTCCACGCCGTCGATGATGCGGTCATCAGGCACCTTGCCGCCGGAGATTTTGGCAAACGTCGGGAACAGATCCATCTCGTGCACGATTTCGTCGCTTACGCTTCCTGCCGCAATCTTGCCGGGCCACCGAGCGGCGAACGGCACCCTCAGGGCGCCCTCGAAGCCGGTGAACAGCGATCCCCGCCAGGGACCCGAGCTACCGGGAACGTGGTATTCAATCGCCGGGGTATTCGATCCTACGGGCAGATTTTCCGGTCCATTGTCTGCGGTGAAGATGAACAGCGTGTTGTCCTGGATTCCCAGCTCGTCGATCGTGTCAAGCAACATGCCGTTGTAGGCGTCGATCTGGGCCAGGACATCGGCGAAGCGGCCGTTACCGGTCTTGCCGGCGAAGTCGGGATGAGGTATCAGCGGGTAGTGTGTCTGCGTGTACGGCAGATACAGGAAGAATGGCTTCTTCGCCTTGGCTTGCCGCTTCATGAACTTGATGGCCTTGTCCGTCAGGTCCTTGTCAATCAGCGCACGCTCCTTCAAGTTGTAATTCTTGACCTTGCGGGGTGCGGAGCCTTTCTTGCCCTCGTAAATGTAGGTCCCCTCGACGCCGCTCTCCGCGTAGCCGTCCAGCACTTCCCAGGGCGTCTCGTCGCTCGAGTTCGGAATGCCGTACCACTCGTCGAAGCCCTGGTCGGTCGGGAAGCGGCCCTCGGTGTGACCCAGGTGCCACTTGCCGAACATGCCCGTGGCGTAGCCGGCGTCCGAGAGCATCTCGGCCATTGTGACTTCCCACTGCACGAGACCGTAGACGCCTCCGCCGAGCGGGACCGTACCGTTGCCGGTGCGGATTGCGTAACGGCCGGACATGATCGCGGCACGCGACGGTGTGCACTGAGTCTCGACGTTGAAGTTGGTCAGGCGCATGCCCTCGGCCGCAAGCGCATCGAGCCTCGGCGTCGGTGCGCCGCGCGTGATTCCACCACCGTTGAACCCGGGTTCGCCCCAGCCGAAGTTGTCCATAAACACGAGCACGATATTCGGTCGCTCCTGCGCGTGTGCCGATCCGAAACCACATAACAATGCGAGAGCGGCAAGGACCAGGATGCTATTTATTCGTGTATTCATTTCGCTGTCTCCTCTGACTCACCAGCCGATGAACTTGTAGCCAAGTTCGAGGCCGTAGTCCATGGGTCGGTCCGTGCCGATTGTAAAAGTGGGGCGGACGTAAAAACTCTGTCCCTTCAGCTTAGGCCACCATTTCGTCATCATCCAACCGAATTCGATATCCATAATGGCAAAGTCAGCATTGGTCTCTTGGTCGAAGACGATTTGCGGTTCCGCGAACAACCACGACTGTCCGTCTTCCGACTGGAGGAGAAAATTGATATCGAGTATGATCTGCTCCGTTTTGGCGCGGCCGTCGGCCTCGTCAACGCTGAATTTGTACTGCAGTCCCGGCGCAAAAAGACCGCCCTTTTTCCAAGGCCCGAAACCGCCCCGGAAAAAATGGCCGACGAAGACAACAGGGGCCAGCGACGTGTTGCCCGCCCCGAGACTGTCGTCTGACGCGGTATCGAGAAAAACCTCCATCGCAAACGCCACGGCATTTGCCCCTTTGAAATAGGGCACCGTAAGGAGTCTGAAATTGACGTCTCCGAGCCCGGAATCATCAATGTCGTCGATGCCATCGCCGTTGAAGTCGGCGGTCAGTGAGCTGTACGGGAGACGGGTGCGAAACTGCCATTTGCCACCGGCAAAGGGCGTCCGGAACTCGAGGGTCGTCAAGTTCTGGTTACCGTCCCCTGCCGTATTGAGCCACAAGTACTCGTTGTAGACTCGAATGTCTCGCTGGAAATTGATGGGGTTGGTACCGGACTTGTCCGAAGTATCTTTCGCGGCTGCCTCGGCATTGGCCTCCTGAGCCGCAGCGAGTGAGGGAATCGCCAACGATAGCGAGATCGTCGCGAGCAGCACCCCTATAGCTCTTACTTGAGTTCCTAAAGCGTTCATCGTGAGTACCTCCTTATACCAATTAGTACTCTACGAACGATGACACTCGGAAATCGGGATGGCGTCTATCCGGATTGCGGCAAACGCACTGGGAAGCAGTTGCGACTGCTACCTTGTACATGTGGTTAATACGTACAAAGTACTACAGCTACGTGTTTGTATCCGTGTATTCTGGACCTCGTCTATACCGTATCTTGAGTCCAGATGGATAATAAGAACATTGACTACGAAGCGTTCATCGCGGGCCTGCCGCCTGAGCGGACGCTCGTGTTTCATTCTCCCGAGGAGCTCGAAGCCGCGTTAGCAGCGGAGGGCATCCTTCAGCCGACCCGGCAGCTCAGTGACGGCGAATTCCTGGCGCACTTCGCCGTTGCGAAAACCGATTACGCGGCTTTGTTCTCGGATCGATACAACGCTGCGCTTTCGCTGTACCTGAAGTCACCGGAGGGCATGGTCTCGTTTTTGCTTCCCCGCAGCGCGAGCGGCACCTTCTTCGCTAATGGTGTCGATATCGGCAACGATCACCTGCTCGCGTTTCCGGCCAAGGCGGGCATCGACATATCCGGTCCCGGGCCCATCGGTGCGGACTCGATTGGCATTCACGAGGCCAAATTCTGGGCGATTGCGAATGTCGTGTGCCCGGGCTTCGAGTGCCAAGAGGAGGTTGTAATCGTCCCTGGTGATCCGGAGGCGCTGCACGCAATACGGGACAGACTGGCCGAACTGGTTGCGGAACCGGAGCCCGGGCCATTGAGTGAGGATGTGTCGCAGCTAATCGCGGACATACTTGTCTGGGTTGCCGACGGTCATGAAGTCTGGCCCGCCGAATCCGCTTTTACGCCCGAGGCACGTATTCGCGTCGCCAAACTCGCCCAGGAATACATCGAGGCGCATTATCGTGAGGCGGTGCACATCGAGGATCTTTGTCGGGTGACGTGCGTCGGCGTACGCACACTGCAACGCAGCTTCCGTAAGTACTTTCACCTGACAATATCGAATTACCTCAAGGTCGTGCGGCTGGACTCGGCGCGCCGCGAATTAGCCGCGGCTGATCATACGTCGACTTCGGTCACGACGATCGCCGTGCAAAACGGTTGTAATCACCTGGGACGGTTTTCGGTTGATTACCGGCAGCACTTCGGCGAGTCGCCTCATGAAACGCTGACGATGCCCTTACCGTAACCGTATCCAAGTCCAACAAAAGCAGATCACGGCGCGAACGGACGAATTTCGTCCTTGCCCTGCTGCACGATTACGCAGCTGGAGTCCGGCACCTCGTTCCAGGCGCCAGCGAGTACCCCAAGCGGTTCCGAGACGACCAGCCGCGTTTCGGCAGATAGCGTGTGCAACACGGGATGGTCCGGGTATTGCGCACGCAGGGTCTCGACGTCCGTGCTATAGAAGAGCGAGCGGGAATTGCGTTCGCTGGAGTAACGGAAGGCCCACAGGCGGGTGCCGTCGGTGGTCGCCACCGTCATCATGATGGGATGCTCTATCCCGTGGGCGCGCGCGGTTTCCTCTATAAAGCCAACTGCGCGTTCGACAGCCGACGGCGGATCGTCTTTCAATCCTAAGCTCAGTGCCAGGTAGAAAAACAACTCCGTGTCGGTGGAACCCTCGATCAACGGGTATAGCGAGGGGTCGACGGCGAACGCGAGGTCACGCTTGACCGAATTGAACTCTCGTATCGCGCCATTGTGCATCCACAGCCAGCGCCCATGCCGGAACGGGTGGCAGTTGGTTTGCTGGACCGCACTGCCGGTCGAGGCTCGGATATGGGCGAACACCAGCGGTGAAGTCAGGTGCTCTGCCAGCTCTCTGAGGTTGTGATCATTCCAGGCCGGCTCGACGCTATGGAAGACTCCGGGCGTAGTCTCAGCACCGTACCAGCCGATGCCGAAACCATCCCCGTTCGTGGTCGTCGCGCCGAGTTTGGAATGCAGGCTCTGATCAATCAGTGAGTGAGCAGGCTTGAGCAGCAGCTCTTCGAGCAGTACGGGAGATCCTGAGTACGCTAGCCAACGACACATTTGTTATCCTCGCCGATTCGGTTCGCTCCGCTAACCAGCCTTGCCGTGAACCTCATCCATCCGCTCGCGCAGCCAACCAGCCCACTTGCGCAGTATTCGTTTCGCGTCCGACCGGTTACTGGCCCGGGTAGCCCATTGCATTGTGATGTAATTGTGATCAGCCTTGCGATCAATGGCCCGTGCGAGGATCTCGCCGCTGACGGAGTCGTAGAGTTCGATATACAGCGTTGCCGCACCGGCCGAGTTGACGAATGCGTACGACCTGCTGGCGCTTTTAGTGTCCGGCGCGTTTACCACGAGATCGATGATCGCGGGGCGAATGAGAAGGGCGTCGCCCGCCGGTGCGTCAACAATTTCATAGCCGCCGTTCTCGGTCAGTTCTGTTACGAATACGTCACGGAACGCCTCCGCCATGTCCTTCCTCATGCGATCTATGTCCTTGTCACGGACGCGGCTGGCACTCCGCGTCCGGTTGTATTCCCTCTGCCAGTTTTTCTTGAACGCGACATAGCAATCCAGGATCATGAACCGGTTGTAGCTGCTGAAATCCGCGTCTGGTTTGACGTAGGCAATCTTGGCGTTCGAATCGATCACCCGCTGCAGCCCGTCATGGGTAAATTCCGGGATATCGTCATCGGCTGCCCATAGATCGAGTTGCGGAGTGAGCGCCAGCGCTAATGCGAGGGCCGTCGTGACGGTACAAATGCCTGCAAATCGTATTGTTAGCGTATTCATGATGTCCCCCTGCGAATTCAACGTCGAACTCTTCGCCCCTAAGTTACATCGACACAGCATGTATCTCTATCCATTTTCCGCCATTTGGTCGATACCCTGCCTCGCCATACGTGTTGATGCCGATGCGCCATTCCCTAAAACTTGATGTAATCGTCGTAAAGCCAAGCCAGAATCACGTATGAACAGCCATTACCCCACAGCGCATCTACTCGGACCTTGCCGTCTTCGTCGATTGATCATTTTGGCCGGTCTACTCGGCCTGGGCACCGCTTTTGCCCAGACCGTCGATGACCCGACGGTCACGGATCTGACGGCCGCGGCACTGCAGTCGCGTATCGAGCAATTGCAGGAGTCGTCCGCCTACGATGAGGCAACCCGGTCCGCAGCTCTGGAAAATTATCGGCGGGCGCTCGCGAATCTAGCAGCCTCCGACGGCTACAACGAAGCCGCCGAGAGATTCCGGCAGTCCATTACGGAGGCTCCTGCCGAGGCGGAACGGTTGCGCGCATCTGTCGCCGAACGGCGGGACGCGGACCCGCTGGCCGGGCTCGCTGTGAGCCAAAAGTCCACGATCGCGGCAATCGACGAGCTCTTGCAACAGGAGCGGGTAAGCGAAGCCTCGGCTAGAACGACGGTTACCGAACTGAGGCAAAAGCTCACCACCGAAGAGACACGCCCACAGGCGGCGCGCGCACGTTTCACGCTTGCAAATGCAGAGCTGCGGGCAGTCATTGACACGATTTCGCAGCCGGACGGCGCGGACGAACCGGAGATCGTCCGCGAAGCCCGACTAGCGGTACGGCAGAGCACGGCGGCCGCCCTGCGGGCGGAGATCCAGATGCTGGACCAGGAGATCCTCAGTCAACCCGTGCGCATCGTGCTGTTGCAGGCACAAACGGATGAAGCCGCCCAGAAACTCGCGCGCCAGCAAGCTCGTGTCAGGGCGCTTCAGACAACGCTGAGCGAGCGGCGGCGCAACGAGACAGATCGGGTGCTCGCGGAGCTCGGCGTGGAAGCCCTCGGTGCCGACGCTTCGCACCCGCTCGTCGAGCAGGTTATCCGCGAAATCCGCGAGTTCGCCAACGAGTTGAACCAGTTAACGGTGACCGTCGAGGCGCTCACGCAGAGTAATGACGCCGCCGAACGGCAGCTCGAGGAGATGCGCCAGCGCTACGAGCGAGCGCGCAGCAGGTTGGATGTTGCAGGCATCCGCCAGGCGCTCGGCCACTACCTCGCGCAGGAGCGCCGCGAGTTGCCTGCGCCCATTGACTATCGCAGGGAACAGAAACTGCGCGAGGACCAGATCGCCGCGGCAAGCATACGTAATATCGGACTCGGTGAACGCTGGCGCGCCATCCGCGACGTGGAAAGCTATGTCGATGGGCGGCTCCTGCTCGTCCCGAACGACGAAGGCTTGGTGCTACGGCCGGCTTTGGCGCAGCTCGTGGAATCGCAGAGCGGCGTGCTGCAACAGCTGATTCGATTGCACCGCAGCTATTTGCGCAAGCTCGCCGACAACGGCTACACGCAGAGCCAGCTCTTCGAAGTCATCTCCAGGTATCGCGATTTCCTCGACGAACACCTGATGTGGGTCCGTAGCCGCGGCACCTTCGGCTGGTCCGATGTTGTCGCTCTGCCAGGCGACCTGATGGCGTTCCTCGCACCGGGTCGCTGGGTCGACGCGGCAAGCGTATTTGCCGACCGGCTTCTGCGCTCTCCATTGCAAATTGCCGCCGCGCTGCTACTGCTACTGTACTACTGGCAACGGGCCAGCTTGCATGCTCGCTTGGACGGCACGTCGGCCAAGGTGAATAAACCGTCAGAAGACCGTTTTTCGTCGACGATCATGGCCGTTCTGCTTACTGTTCTGCTGACGCTGCCATGGCCGGTTTTTGTCGCAGCCACCGGGTACGGAATTGCCAGTGAGCCACGGGCGGACGAAGCTTCGCGCGCCATCGGTTTGGGCCTGTACTATGTCTCGCTGATGCTGCTCGTGTTGCTGTGGTTCCGTATGCTGTGCACGCCCGGCGGCGTGGCCGTTGGCCATTTTCGCTGGGCACCGGAGGGTGTTGCGACACTTCGACGGCAGCTCGACCGGCTGGCGCTGGTACTGGTACCGCCCACATTCGTGCTGCTGGTCAATCGCGAGTTCGACGAACCGGCGGTGAGCAGCGGACTGAACCAGATCATGCTGGTGATTCTGGCCGGTGGGCTGACTTTGTTCGTGTACCGCCTGTTGCGACCCAGCGGCGGCATCGCCCAGGGCCTGCCGCGACGACCCGGGAGCAAGCCGATGGTCGGCTACCCGCGGCTTTTCATCGTGCTGGGGACGCTCATCCCCCTGGCAGTTGGCGTCATGTCTTTGGCCGGCTTCATGTATTCAGCCGGCATGCTGCTCAAGAAGTTGCTGTATTCGGTATTGCTGTTCATCGGGGTTAGCATCCTGCGGGAACTGATCGTACGCTGGTTGCTGGTCGTCAAACGCAGACTGCTGCTGCGCGAAGCACTGCAAAGGCGAGAGGCAGCGGCTCGCGAGGCCAGCGGTGAGGCCGTTGCGACAGATGAAGGTCTCGAGAGTGCAGAGAACGCGCTCGAGGACATCGCATCGCTCGATGCGGATACTCGAAAACTCATCAATGTCGCGCTGGTCATAACGACGATTCTCGGAATAGCCGGCATCTGGTCCAGTGTACTGCCGGCTCTCGGCATATTCAGTGATATCACGCTGTGGCACTACGTTGCCACCATCGGCGGCGAGGACACGCTGCGGCCAGTAACACTGATCGACCTGATGGTCGCCGGTATCGTCATCGTGATCACAATCGTGTCCACTCGAAACATACCGTCCCTCATCGAAATCGTCATGCGGCAAAGGCCGTCCATAAAACCGGGCAGCCGTCTCGCGTTTTCGACACTGGCCCGATACACGATCGCCGTCATCGGCATCGGGGCCACGCTCAGCATAATCGGCGTTAACTGGTCCAAGCTGCAGTGGCTCGTCGCCGCCCTCGGCGTCGGCATCGGCTTCGGGCTGCAGGAGATTGTCGCCAACTTTATCAGTGGGTTGATCATCCTGATCGAACGTCCCGTCCGTGTGGGTGATGTTGTGACAGTCGGCGACGTCAGCGGCACCGTGTCCCGGGTACAGATCCGTGCGACGACGATTCGCACCTGGGACCGAACCGAATTGCTGGTACCGAATAAAGAATTTGTCGCGGGTCGCGTCCTGAACTGGTCCTTGTCTGACGAGATAACGCGCTTGTACCTGACAGTCGGTATCGCCTACGGCGGTGACGTGGAAACGGCCCTGCGACTCATAGAGGAGGCCGCAAAAGAACACCCCGACGTCATCGCCGATCCTGCACCGTTCGTCACTTTCGAGGCATTCGGCGACAATGCGCTGGTACTCGGCCTGCGTTGCTTCGTCCAGGACCTGGAGATTCGTTTGCAAACGCTGACGGACCTGCACCGCGCCATCAATCGGAAGTTCCAGGATGCAGGCCTGGTCATCGCCTTCCCGCAACGCGACCTGCACCTGGATACGGCCAGTCCGCTCGAGGTCCGGATCCTGCAGGGCGCATCGCCCAGGCCCTAGAGTTACCGGAAGCAGCTAGCGATCGTCGTGCCGATGCTTGTGTAAGAATAGGGCCCATGCTGAAAACCGAAGTCTGCTTATGGCCGGGGGGCCGGAAACAAAACGAATTTTCTTCCGTGACACCTGGGTGAAGCGCGGCGACGGCACCTCGCGCAATACCTATGTGCTCTACCCCGCGTTGCTCGGCATCCTGATTGCCATCGGTGGGGCACTCACGTTTCTGGCCGTTCGTGGGCACATTATCGATTCGTTACGGGACGAGTTGGTGACGATCCAGGACTCCCAGGAAGCCGCTGTCCGGCGTTACTTACGCGGTCGGCCGGCGCGGATGCATGATGGCTGACAGCCGTGTTCCGGATCAACTTGACGCACTCGGACTCACGGCGGCCGATGGCGAGGAAGGACGCGAACTTGCATACCACGTGCGCGGGGCCGGCGACAGCAGGTATCCGACGGCACACGCGCTTTTCAGGCCAAAACCGAGTTGTTGAGCGCCGAGAAACTCCAGACCCAATTCATCCGACCGGAGCTCGAAAACGTGGTCGAGATGGACTAGGCGTCGACCGTCCCTTGTTCATGACGTTCGCGTAAAGCTAGACCTTGCTCTTATCCCTTAGAAGTTCGCCAGGAAGAACGGAATCAACAACGCGTTAGCCAGGTCGATGAAGAACGCGCAAACCAGGGGCACGATGATAAACGCCAGGTTCGAGGCACCGTAACGCTTGGTCACGGCCGACATGTTGGCCATCGCGGTTGGTGTCGAACCGAGAGATATTCCGCCGAAGCCGGAGCACACTACAGCCGCGTCGTAGTTGCGACCCATGACCCTGAAAACCACGAAGATATTGATGGCCACCGCTATCACGAACTGAGCCGCGAGGATGGTGAAGATCGGCCCGGCCAGATCGACTAGCGTCCAAAGCTGCATGCTCATGAGCGACATCGCCAGGAATGTGCCCAGCGCGATGTCGGCGATCACAGCGATGGATGGCGTACGAGTGGGCCATTGGGTTCCGCTAAAGCGCGGGAAGTTTTTCGGGATCAGGTTCGTGATGAGGATGCCGGCGAACAGACAGGTCACGAACAATGGCAACTGCAACCCCAGCTCTTTCAGACCCTCGTTGAGGAGTAACCCCAGAATAACGCTGATATGTATTGCAAGGATGGCGTCTAGAAAATCCAGCGAGCCGATTCCTGTCTTGCGCTCCTCATGGGGCATGCCCACATCCTGTGTTTCGACTTTTTCCGGGGTGAGGTTGTGGCGGTTGATGAGGAACTTGGCAATGGGGCCGCCCATGAGGCTTGCGAGGATCAAACCGAACGTCGCACAGGCGATTCCGATCTCCATTGCATTGGCGACTCCGAACTCCTCCGCTATCCGGGGCGCCCAGGCGATGGCGGTGCCATGACCACCGATCAGGGACACCGTACCGCCCAGCAGCCCCACGGGGGTTGGCAAATCGAATAGGGCCGCCACGGAAATACCCGTCAGATTCTGGACGACCATGTAGCTTATGGTGATGACGAGCAGGACCACGAGCGGTTTGCCGCCCGACAGCAGGTCTTTGAGGCTGGCATTGATGCCGATCGTGGTGAAGAAATAAACCAAAAGGATGTCGCGCGCCCCGAGACTGAACTCGACCGCCACACCGCTCGTTGCGTAAACAATTCCGAATAGTATCGAGAACAACAGCCCGCCGGTGACGGGCTCCGGGATGCTGAACTCACGCAGGAACGCGATCCTTTCATTCAAGCGCTTGCCGACGAACAGCACGATGATGCCTAAAGTCACCGTAAGGAACGGCTCAATCCGCAAGACTCCATCTGTTAAGTCCATCTCAGCACCTCACCTGATGGTCAGCCTTTCCGTACAGACTTAGGCAAACTTACGTGCAATGTGATGTAGGCCGCCAAAGCCGAAAGGAGGGAACCCACCAAAATACCCAGCCTATCCCCCCTGATGTAGCCTCCGGAGTCGTGCTCAAAGGCTAATCATGAAATAAAGAGGCTCATGGTGAATCCTATGCCGCAGGCGAAAGCCACACCGAGCAGTTGACGCCAATCGACGCCCGTCGGCAGCCGGGCAAATCGCAACGCGACGGCCAATCCGACGAACGACAA
>Ga0255052_10000123_pt1 | contig 56702 bp, 62 predicted proteins | sample JV7_2_21_MG_FD_188632 | JGI IMG/M metagenome (GOLD analysis project Ga0255052, IMG submission 188632) | Seawater microbial communities from Jervis Inlet, British Columbia, Canada - JV7_2_21 | ecosystem: Environmental > Aquatic > Marine > Inlet | place: Canada: British Columbia | collected...
TGAGCAACCGTTCCGCCACATCGGTCGACGGCGGCTTCGATACCAATAGAATTGCCTCAGTCTCCGGGTCGTGCTCCAGGCTGGCGATCGCCTGGACCGTCATCCGCCCGGCGACCGATTCAGAGAGGTCTCTACTACCGACGCCGATCACATGCGTGACACCGAGGCCCGCCCGATCGATCAGGCTCATTACCTCCTGCGCTCCGGTACCTGCAGCGGCGACCACGCCAATCGGGCCTTTTCGAACTGCGTTGGCGAAGCCGAGACCGACTCCGTCGATCATCGCAGTTCCAGCACCCGGACCCATCATGAACAACGATCGCTCTTGAGCTCGCTGCTTCAGTTCGATCTCGTCCTCGAGCGGCACGTTGTCGCTGAACAGCAGCACGTCCATCCCTGCGCTGATCGCCTTGTGCGCCTCGAGTGTGGCGTAGGCACCGCCGACGGAGACAACCACCAGATTCGGGGGCTCGGGAAGGGTCGCGGTCTCCTCGATGCTGCGGATCGACGAGCCCTCCGAGGCGGACGTGGCTGCCGTTGGCACTGTGAAAATCGCCGTCTCGGCGTTCGAAAAGGCACGTTCGACTTCACCGCCTCGGGCGGCCATGACCAGATCGTTGGCGCCGATCGCGGCCAGTTCCGACGGATCGAAGCCCTCCGCTATCAAGAACTCGATGTTGGCCGGTGTTCCCGTGACGACCGCCCCCCACTCGATACCTGGCGTCTCGATAATCGCTCGCGACCCTGCGAGCAGTTTGACGGAGTCGACGTATGTATTCGGGTGGCCTCGGATGCTGTGGTGAGTCATACCGCGCTGTTTCTGACCACTCGCGAACCAGCCTCACCACGTAGCGCCGCCGCTAGCTGATCGGTCGACGTGATAACGGCATATTCGCCGCCGCCATCCACGAATTCGATCGCCGACTCGATCTTGGGACCCATGCTTCCGGCCGGGAATTCTCCGGCGGCCATGAAGTGGGCCGCTTCAGTAGTTGTCATCTGACGGATCGATCGCTCGTGGGCCGTCCCGAACCCGAGGAGGACGTGGTCCACGCCTGTAACCAACGCGAGCACCTCGGCCTTCACGGCTAGTGCAATCTGTACGGCAAGGCGGTCCTTGTCGATGACTGCCTCAGCGCCTTGGAGACCATCAGCATCGCGGGTGGTTGGAATGCCACCGCCTCCGCCGGCGACGACAAGAAAATCGCTGTCGAGTAGCGACTCGATTGCTGCGGCCTCGAGCACCTCACGCGGCCGCGGTGACGGAACCATCCGTCGATAGCCGCGACCCGAATCTTCCGCGACGGTCCAGCCGCGAGCCCGGGCTTCCGTGATCTCCTCGTTTTCGAGGAACGGCCCAATCGGCTTGGTCGGTTGCGCGAAGGCATCATCGTCCTTGTTGATGATGGCGTGCGTCACAATCGCTGCAAGTTGGTCGCGGTGCTCGGGCAATTGGTCCCAGAGAGCTCTGATGATGATGCTTCCCATGTAGCCCTGCGTCATCGCCCCCATCAAGTGGAGCGGCAGGGCGGGCACCACGTCCCTGGCAGCGAACTGCTGCATGGCCAGGTTGCCGACTTGAGGGCCGTTGCCGTGCGTCACGACGATCCTGTGCCCCGCCGTCACGAGATTGCCGACTGAGGCGGCCATTCCGGCGGCGTTGGAAGCTTGCTCGGCAGCGGTGCCAGACTCCCCGGGCTTTGTCAGAGTATTTCCTCCCAATGCGACGACAACGGTGGTCACGCCGGTCTCCGGAGTCGGGATGGGTCGTTTGTCGGGTTCGAAACCATGTAGACCTCTCTTCGGGGGGTCGCCTGGAACACGCTCTGCAGTGGCCGCTATCCACCAAAGGCTACGGAATGTTGAGGATAGTTGACGATGCTGCAAGGGGCCAACAGTCCGTCGATGACGGCCCGGAGCCTCGAGTGCACCACCCCGCCGTCGACGTAACTAGTGTGCCACGATAGAAGACGGACGTTGCCCAAAGTAGACGGCCGTGTCTTGAGACCATGCGCGTGCACCTGACGGACCGAAGGAGGTCAAATGATGAGTTCCCCGAAAGTGACCCGGCGGGTCATTGACGGACATAGTCATATCGGTGAGATGGAGTCGTGGGCGTTCTACGACCTGAAGGAACCGGTCACCCCGACTGTGTACGATTTCCCGGACACCGCTGCCTACCTCGCCCACCTCGACACCTTCGGGGTGGAGCGCGGGCTCGTGATCCCGAACTACGGGATTCCCGTCCAATCACAGCCGTTTTCACTCAACAAGGTGATGCTCGACGCGGTCACCTCGAGCGATCGTCTCGCCGGAGCGCTGTGGGTTTCGTTCCTCCCACAGAACAAAGAGATGACGATGGAGGCTCTCTCGCACGTCGGCGAAGAGCGCGTCGTTGCTCTGAAGACCACGTTCCTCCTGGGAGGCAACCCGAACCCGGACGAATGGGATGACGACACTCGCGAGGTCGCTGAAGCGTGCTTCAACGCGGCCGAGGAGAACGACCTTGTCTTCCACTTCCACACCAGTCCCGGTGGCGGTTCGGACCTCAACAACTACATCCCTATGGTCGAGAAGTACGGCAAGCGGGTCAAGATCTACCTCGTACATTTCGGCGGTGGCGTGAGTGGCCACATCAAGCTGGTCCCGAGGTTCCTCGATTGGGTCGAGGAGGGATACAAGGTCTACGCAGACGTGACGTGGGCCGTCGGTTTTGGGAGCCGCTGGCTTCTCCACGAGATCGAGAAGCGCGGAGTGGGCGGGGATCGGGTCATCTTTGCGTCTGACGAGCCGTGGAGTGACTTCTGGAGTGAGTACTGGAAGATCGAAGGTGCCGATGTGAGCGAAGAGCTGAAGGATCGTGTGTTCTATCAGAACTTCGAGGACCTCTATGGCGCAGCCTGGTAGCCCTTCGGCCCTTCGGCCCGAACTCGCGCCGCTGATCGCCGACGTTCAGAGCCGCGGGCTCCGCGTCGAGAAGGCCGGCGAGACCACCCGGGTCGGAGGGGCGGGCCCGGCCGATGCGGGCATGATCAGCGTCGAGGGAGTCTTTATAACGGCGCCGGTTGGTTCCGCGTTCGTTGCTGAATCGCCCTACACGCTGCGTGAGGACGTGTTTGGGCAGTGGGCGATCTTCAAGGACGACGAGCGCGTCGCCTCTGCGGAGGTTGCCGAGCGACCCAAGTACTACGACCTCACCACCGACGACGGGATCCCGTACTGGAAGATTGCTCTGCTCCATCTCGATTCGCTGGCGAGCACCGTGGTGCAGACATGTGCCTATTGGGACACCGACGACCAATGCAAGTTCTGCGGGATTGAGCTAACCCTGCAATCCGGAAGAACCATCGCGGCAAAGCGGCCCGAGCATCTGGCCGAGGTGGCAGTCGCGGCGAAGGAACTCGATGGTGTCGTGGATATCACCCTCACGACGGGCAGTACATATGGTCCCGACAAAGGAGCTCTGTACCTGGGGCGATGCGCAGAGGCCATGCATGATGCCACTGGGCTGCCGGTCGAAGCTCAGTTCGAGCCCCCTGATGACCTCGATGTTCTCAACCGGGTGCACGACATGGGAGTGAATGGGGTCGGCATACACATCGAGTCATTCGACCCGTCGACCCTGGCACACATTGCACCCCCGAAAGCGAGGACCGGAATCGAGGGCTACTTCACGGCGTGGGAGCGTGCCGTTGAAGTCTTCGGTGAAGGTCAGGTGTCGACTTACGTCATCCTCGGCTTGGGCGAGGACGTGGATCTGACCATCGAGGGATGCAAGCGAGCGATCGACGTGGGTGTATATCCATTCATCGTGCCCTTCCGACCCGTGCAGGGGAGCCTCCTCGAAGAGTTGGTGCCGCCCGATGCGCTGTACACCGAATCGGTATACCGCCGGGTCGTGCCCTATCTGCTGGAGCGGGGCATCGGATCTTGGACCGTCTCGGCTGGATGTGCCCGGTGTCAGGCGTGCTCCGGCATGAGTTTGATCGAGCAGGAATTACTTGAGCTCTCAGAACCGGGAGATACCCGCACTCGCATCCCCGTTCGATCCGTCGATTGACCTCGAGCGCGTCGGCCGCACTCGCACCGAGGTCGTGTGCCGGCCGGCGGCGAACGAAGCCGAGCGGCTGATCTGCGCCCGGCTTCGCCACGCTGTCTTCGTGGTCGAACAGTCGATTTTCGATGAGGGTGACCAGGACGTCCGAGATGAAGACGACGCAACGATTCACCTCATAGCCGACGTGGGCGGTGTCGCCGGGGGCACGGTCAGGATCTACCGTCTCGACGACTCCGGGCTGTGGAAAGGCGATCGTCTTGCCGTAGTCGAGCAACTGCGAAGGTCGGTGATCGGCAAGCGACTCGTCCAGACAGCAGTTCAGACTGCCGGTGAGCTCGGTGGGCACGAGATGGTCGCGACGGTTCAGGTCTCGAACATCCACTTCTTCGAGCGCCTCGGCTGGAGACGAGACGGCGAGCCGGCCATCGGGTACCGCCTGCCGCACATGCAGATGCGGATCGGCCTATCCGGAGGTCTGGATAGCTGAGCCACCGCGCTGAGCGACCGACTGGCTCATAGCGGAGCGATGCCCGTGAGACGGTCGTCGGGGAAGCGGACGATCACCTCTGATGCTCCCTTGCTGACGACCTCGAGTAAGCCCGTGTCGGTGACAACGCCGATCTGCTCACAGGTGAGACCCCGATCAACAAATGGGGCACGGCACTTCTCGATGCCGGCAATGTCGGTGCAAAGCAGGAACGCAAAGGCAGGGAAGGCGATCAACCACCGCTCCATCGCGATGCCCTCGGGCACCGGCATCGAGTCGAGATCGATGACCGCGCCGGCCTGGCGTGCCTCCAGCAGCATTGCCAGCGAACCAAGGAGACCGGCCATACTCACGTCTTTGGCCGCGACGACGCCAGAGAAGTCGGCCACGTCGGCGAGAGTCCTGATATCGCCGGCCATCTGATCGCGGCGCTCGTCGAACGAAGCAAAGAAGGGAAAGTCGTCACGCATCGTTCCGTCCAAAGCGCAGGCGAGGAGGAGGGCCTGTCCCGGCCGGACGTTGCGGACCGAGAGAACCGAGGTCGCCTCGCCAATCCCGAACGCAGCGACGGATGCCGGCCCGTCGCGCACGGTGAGATGCCCGCCGATTATCGGCACGTCATACATGACACTCGCGTCTCTCATACCTTCGAGCACCAATTCTGCAATGGGAGCCGGGCCCACCACCGTGTTGAGGATGCCCAGTGGAGTTGCGCCCATCGCCGCGAGGTCGTTGACGTTGGCCAGGACCGCCGCGAAGCCGGTGGCTCGTGGATCGGCATCAACGAAGGGTGGGAACATTGCTTCGCCACCCACGACGACATGACCTCCCTGCGTCGGGACGAGTGCACCGTCGTCGCCCGGCCCGGTCAGCCAGTCAGTCGCTCCGAATATCTCCGTGGCCAAGCCGATAGGCGACTTCTGCGCAATACCGGCGTGGGAGCGGTATGCCTCCGCAACCCGATCCAGAAGCGTCATCCAGCTTTCTCGGTGAAACGGGGTGCCCGACCAATGTCCGGTCTGTGAACAGGGCACGGCACACCCTCTATGCTTGTATGAAAGTGCATGGACATTGAGTATAGGAGACGGGACATGGTGCCATGGTCGGTGGGTCGGGACGATCGGACAACGAAGCCGCGGCGTTGGGGACTCACCCATGTCATCGACACCGGCGTGCCGATCGAATATCTGCGTGGGCTGCTGGACATGATCGCCGAATACACCGACATCTGGAAGTTCGGTTTCGGAACCAGTTACCTCGATCCGACGGTGGCCAAGAAGGTTCAGGTCCTGAATGACGTCGGCATTGATGCCTGCGTGGGCGGCACGCTGCTTGAGGCGGCGTGGCTCGAGTCGAAGGAACGCACGTGCCTTGCTTGGGCGAAAGACAAGGGGTTTCCGTGTATCGAAGTATCCAATGGCGCATCGGGGATGCCCACCGTGGAGAAACGACGCCTGATTGAGCTTGCTTCGGCCGACTTCGTGGTGCTCTCGGAGGTCGGGAGCAAAGATCCTGCCGAGCCCGTCATCTCTTCTACTTGGGCAGAAGAGATGACGGCAGACCTCGCAGCCGGCGCTACATGGGGCATCGGCGAGGGCCGTGAGAGCGGAACGGTCGGTCTGTACGGTCCGGACGGTTCCGTGAGGTGGGATCTGGTCGAGTCCATCACCGAAGCAATCGGTATCGAGCGGATCGTTTTCGAAGCGCCGAGAACCTCCCAGCAGTCCGCCTTCATCAGAGCCTACGGTCCGAACGTGTCACTCGGGAACATCGCGCCCCACGACGTCCTCGGGTTGGAGTCGCTCCGCCGGGGGCTGCGCGCGGACACCCTGGGCGCCGGCCGTGGCCCCGAAGGAACGTCATGACCAATATCATGCCGGATCAGTACCGGCAAGTGGCCATCGCCCATGTTGACATCGCGCTGAAGGCCGACATGATTCGACAGTTCTTTCTCGGCCGCGAGGCATACCGCCGGACCCAGTACATCGTTGTGGTCGCAGGCGAAGACACTGCCCTGGTGCGGGTCGACAAGATGTCAGAGGAACCGCTGTTCTCTCCCATCACGAATGTCGAGGTGATGGCCGGCCCGGAGGATTGCGTCTTTCTCCGCGAGCTCGATGTCGACGTAGGCGTCCCCTCGCAGATGGCGGCGGCTGCCGGCCGATACGCCCCGGACAAGCGCTGTGTTGTCGTGCTCGGCCGCTACCAGCACCTGAGTTTCATCGTCGAACCGCACGCCATCGAGATCGTCGTTCGAGATGTCGTTCCACCACACCCGGCGAAGCTGCTCGACCAGGCCAGGCGGATCATCGATATCAGCGAGGAGTTGCCGGCCATCGAACTGATCCCGGACGTCGTCGATCTGGACGATCTGATCGACGAGGACGGTGAGTTCCTCCTTCCTTGCGCCGGAGCGGCGACGGATGAGGGTCGGTCGACGCTCAGCTACCTCGACCAGCGACCGGAGCGGCGGGATTGGACCCTGGTCGGTTGTGCTCGCTCGCAACAGATCCACTCGTGGTTCTACGGCGAGCAAGCTCCGATCCGGGACTTCTGCCCCAGGCAGCGCACTACGGAGCCTGGAACCGTTGTACTGACAAAGTGTTGCCTGCTCGAGTCCGGCATGGAGGTGCGGCAAAGCACTGTCTACCTGCCGTGGGGATCGACTCTCGAAGCGGTCAGGGCGGGGATCAAAACGGCGATTGAACTGAGCGACTCGACCGCGCTCATGTCATCTCCGCTCTCGACGTGAGTCCGCAAGCTACCGCCAAAGTGGGTGATTGAGGATGTCCCGCATTGCCGACTCCCAGATGTACGCCCACTTGTGGGGTACTGAAGAGCTTCGAGCGCATTTTAGTGAGGAGAGTCGGCTCAAAGCGTGGCTCGCGATCCTGGTAGCACTGGCCGAGGCTCAGGCAGCCAATGCGGTGATTCCGGCAGAGGCCGCTGCACAGATCAAATCCAAGGCGAAAGTCGAGCTGCTGGACCTCGAATACGCAGCGGCCGAGACACAACGGACGTCGCATTCGACACACGGGCTCATCCGCGCTCTTGAGAGAGTCCTTCCGCCTGACGTGGCACAATTCGTTTACTACGGGGCGACCGTCCAGGACGTGACCGACACGTGGATGGCGTTGACAATGAAGACCGTGGGCGAGATCGCCTGGCAGCAGCTTCACTCGATCGAGAAACACATCCTCGATCTGGCGGTGCTACATCGAACCACCCCCATGGCCGGTCGAACGCACGGTCAGATCGGCTCCGTCATAACGCTCGGCTTCAAACTCGCATCGTGGGCGGATGAGATCCGTCGACATGTCCATCGCCTCGCGGATGGTCGGAGTCGCTGGCTGGTGGGCCAGCTTGCCGGCTCGGTCGGGACGCTGGGATTCCTCGGGCAAAGCGGACTCGCGGTGCGGGCGGACTTCTGCAACCGCCTCGGGCTGTTCGACCCCGGCATGTCCTGGACCACCAGCCGCGACCGCATGGCAGAGTTCAGTCTGGTGCATGCAATGATCGCGACCACCATGGCGCGGATCGGTGACGAGGTTTACGAGTTGCAGCGTCCTGAGCTGGCCGAGCTTGGAGAAGCTGCGGCGACCGACGCAGTTGGCAGCATCACCATGCCGCACAAGCAGAACCCCGAGGGTTCGGAGCATCTCGTCACCCTTGGGCGCATGGTGCGCTCCCAGGCGAACCTCCTCTTTGACTCATCTGTGCAGAGCCACGAACGGGATGGGCGTGGCTGGAAAGTGGAATGGGTGGCATTCCCCGAAGTGTGTCTGTTGACTGCTTCCGCACTTCGCGTTGCGGACGAGCTCGTTCGTGGGCTGACCGTCGATGCCGATTCGATGAAGCGAAACCTGGAACACACACGCGGATACTGGGCTTCGGAGTTCGCGCTGGTGGCACTTTCACGGGATCTCGGCCAACATCGAGCTCACCAACTCCTCTATGAGGCACTCCGGCAAGGCTTGTCGAGCGATACCGACTTCAAGGAGGCCGTACTCGCTCATCCAGAGTTGAGCCAGCACCTCAACGCAGAAGAGATCGACCAGCTTCTGCAAGAACCCGACGTGGCGTCCGCACCAATGATGGTTGATGCCGTTGTCGCGAGAGCAGACGCCGAGAGACGCGAAGAGGCCGAGCAGTGGTCGTGAGTGTGCCGGAGAGGGTCGCACTCGCCTCTCTGCCATCACCGCTCCAGCGTGCGATGCGGCTTGGCCCGAGGCTTGGGCTCGAGGACCTGTTTATCAAGCGGGACGACCTCACGGGATTCGGCCTCGGCGGCAACAAGATTAGAAAACTAGAGTTCTTGATCGCGGATGCGCTTGCCCAGGGCGCCGACACGCTTCTCGTCATGGGAGGACCGAAGTCCAACCTCTGCGAGGCGGCCGCGGCCGCGGCTCGTGTCGTCGGCATGGCCTGTGAAGTGATTCTGTACGGCGACCGACCAAACCCGGCACCGGCCAATCTCGCCCTCGCCGAGGCGAGCGGCGCCGTCAGCTGGTTCACAGGTGACGATGACCGGTCTTCGGTAGATGCGTTCGCGGAGCGACGAGCCGCTGCCCTCAGGTCCGATGGGAATCGGGTATATGCGATACCGCGAGGTGGGGCGACGGCAGTTGGCGCAATCGGGTACCACCTTGCCGTGGCGGAGGTCGTGTCTCAGTTGAGCGAGTCAGGGATTGACACTGCTTCGATTATCGTTTGTGTCGGATCTGGGGGGACCCTGGGCGGCATTGTCTCAGGGGTAGCTGCGCTGGGTGTCTCCTGGCCACTGTTCGGGGCTTCTGTCAGTCGCGAATGTGACGAGGCGGAGAGACAGGTCGACAGCATCGCGGCACAATGTGCACGACTCCTTGGTACGGCGGTGTCGGTTCCTAACCTGACGATGGTCGACGCACGCGGACCCGGGTACGGAAAGCCATGGTCTGCCGCTGAAGCAGCATCAGACGTGGCACGCGAGAGCGAGGGGCTGATGCTCGACCCGGTCTATACCGCGAAGGCCCTCGCCGCGCTCATCCAACTTAGTGCCGACGGCTTGGACGGGCCGGTGGTCTTTTGGCACACGGGGGGAACGGCAACGGCACTCGACGCCGTCATACGAAAGGACTGCACGTGACCAACCAACATCAGCGGCGAGCTGGACCCTCGGAACTCGCTCCAGCCCAGTCGTTGATCGATGCGGGTTTCGCCACGGAGATCGCGGACGCTCCGTTGCTGCATCATGGGCTGAACCTCGCCGACATGGCACACGTCCTCGATCTCGACGGCCGGCAACTCGTGCCAAAGGACGCTCTTCGCGACCTCGCCCGCGTTCTGTTGGAAGCGCACGAGACGCCGCCCAAAGACTTTCCATACGATCCGGCGTTCGGTGAGATTTACAACTGTCGCGAGAAGCACTTCTCGGAGGCCATCGGCGATGCTTCGGGATGGCTGCATGCCGGTCGGCCCCGGCGGGAGGCCGCTCGGGTTGCGATACGCCTCGTCCTGCGTCGATTGTGTGTGGAGCTCGCCATTGCAGGGACGGGATTCGTCGAAGCGATCACAGCCGTCGCGACCGATCACGCGGAGAGTTACATGCCGGATCAGACCTATCTCCAGCATGCCCAGCCCTCCACATTCGGTCACTACCTATTGGGGTTCGCCGGCCCGGCCATCCGCGACGTCGAGCGTCTGCTGACTGAGCTCAGGACCGTGAATCTGAGCCCGGGAGGTGCTGGTTGTGTAAACGGCACGAGACTTCTCGGCGATCGCGAGCTGATCGCCGGCTCACTTGGATTCGGCGGGATCATCGAGCACACCCGTGACGCCATGTGGCAGACCGACGTATTCGTCTCCCTGCTCTCGATCACCACGAGTCATATGTCGAACGAGAGCAAGCTCGCCGAGGATTTGGAGATCTTCGCTAGCCCGGAATTCGACTACGTCGACCTGGCAGGCCAGTACACGCGTGCCAGCGTCCTGATGCCGCAGAAACGAAACCCCTATGCATTGTCGATTGTGCGTGGCGCCTTCGGCGTCCTCATTGGACGCTTGGCAGGATTCTTATCGGTGATCAAAACGCCTTCGGCTCGGAGTGACAACTACATCTACGCGTACGGCGACGTGCCTCGGACGATGGATCTCGCCCGTCGCAACACCGATCTCATGACCGGCGTCGTCGCAACGCTCGAAGTCAATCGCGACCGACTGTACGACGGACTCGAACGAGGATTCTCCCAATCGACCGACCTCGCCGAATACGTCATGCTCGAGAGCGGTATCGACTACCGCACCGCATACCGCGTGGTCGGCAACACGGTGCGGAAGGTGAGTGGCGACGGCCGACGTGGATTGGATATCACGGGCGCTGACATTGACGAGGCCGCGACTGAACTACTCGGTGCACCCATCGGAATGCGAGACGTTGATCTCACCGAGGTGCTCGATCCTCGACGTATAGTGCAGACCCGTCAGGCGCAGGGCGGAGCGTCGCCGGAGCTGGTCGTTGACATGGCCGAGGGTCTCGCCGAGGCGGCCCGAACAGCGCGGGCTGCTGCGGAGCGTTCCCTCGCGGATTATGAACACGCCGAAAACGAGGTTCTACGTCTGACGAAGGAGGCGGCAAGTGGAGTGTGACTCACGCTACCGAGTATTCGAAGTCGCACCCCAGCGAGTTCGAGACGTAGCAGAATCGCGAAGCACGGTCTGCCAGCCATTGCAGCTCTTCGGTTGGTATGCCCGAGGAAGCCACGACCGAGATCCGGGAGAAGCGGAGACCGTCAAGCTCACCGAACGCCTCCACTTCGAGATCGGTGAGGTTCCTGCTGTGTTTTCTTGCGACGTGGGCGATCGCCAGCGTAAAGCACGACGCAACTGCAGTCAGCAGCATCTCAGTCGGCCGGGGCCCGGCATCGTTCCCACCTTCTTCGACCGGTTCATCGACTGTCAAGTCGAACTGTCGGACCTTTACGTGACACCGGTACCCGCCGTCCCAACGGGAGGAGACGCTTCTCATGAGTGATCAGTCTATGTCCGGGTCGCGGGCGCCTCGTCTTCCTCGCAAGGTCCGGATCGTCAACGTAGGACTCGATCTGCTGGCCGACTCCATCCACAGCCAGGGACGTGACGTCGTAAACGTCGATTGGCGGATCCCCGCTGCCGGCGACGAACAGAGTATCGATGCACTCGAACGACTGATGGGACGGCATGCAGCGCGGATTGACACCGCCAACGCCGAAGTCTTCCGACGGCTTGATACGGCGTCACCAATGCTCACCGGTGTGACAAGAGCGTTAGATGTGGTCCCAGGGATGACGGATCGGACGATCCTCCATTCGGGTCCTCCTCTCGAATGGACGGAGTTCTGTGATCCGCTCCGCAGGTCGGTCCGGGCGGTGGTGATGGCGGAAGGCTGGGCCAGTGAGCGGGACGAGGCCGAGAACCTCGTTGCCTCGGGTGGAGTCATGCTCGACGCAGCCAATCACCATGCCACCGTTGTTCCCATGGCCACCGCCGTTGGGCCGACCGCCCCGGTCTTCGTCGTCGGGTCTGATGGCTACACGGCCTACTCGCCGATCAATCAAGGACCGGGCAAGACGGCATGGTTTGGTGTCGACGAACCGGAAGCTGTGGAAAGTCTGGTGTGGTTGGCAAAGGTCGCCGGGCCGATACTCAGCACTGCGATCTCATCGGCAGGCCCGATAGATGTCTTTGCGATGGCGACCCAGGGTCTCCAGATGGGTGACGACCTCCACATGCGAACCCAGGCCACCGGAAACTTGTTGCTCCGCCATCTCTTCGGCGACCTCGTTGAGACGTCTGCCAGCAATCTGGCAGAATTCGCCCGGTTTTGGACCGCGAACCACCTGTTCTTCCTCAACATCGTGATGGCGGCCGCCAAGTCGACGACGACCTGGGCAGCAGAGGTGCCCGACTCAAGTGTTGTCACCACAATGGCTCGCAACGGGACCACGATCGGTATCCGGATCGCCGGGGCCGGCGATGATTGGCTCATCGCGCCGGCGCCTCCAGTTGAACCCGCAATGTATTACTCAGGGTATGGGCCCGAGACCAGCGCCCCTGACATCGGAGACAGCGCAGTGCTCGAGCTCATCGGCCTCGGAGGGCCGGCATCTGCCGGAGCCCCTGCGGTCGCGGCATTTGTGGGTGGGACCATGGCCGACGCCCGGGCCGTGACCGAGCAGATGTCCCACATCTCGGTGGGCAGAAGCAGTCGCTTCACAATTCCGACGCTCGACTATGTGGGAACTCCGGTGGGCATCGACATCCGGAAGGTCGTCGAGTTTCAGATCACTCCTTCGATCCACACCGGAATCCTTCACAAGACAGACGGAATCGGCCAGGTTGGAGCCGGGGTTGCGGTGGCCCCGATTGAATTGTTCCGTCAGGCCCTGCTCGCACTCGACACCAGACTGCAAGAACATGGGTAGCCGGGTGCAGTTGGCCGCGTTGACGATTGGGGCCTCGGCTGAGTCCGCGCTGCGGACCACAGCCGGGCCCTGGAAGGTGGTGGCATCGTTCGAGAAAGCTGCCTATCTCTTGAACGGCTCAGAGGTCATCGTCGTCACTTCCCGCCAGGTACCACCGGGGCCCTTGTACGTGACCGTCGATGCTGACCGCATCCTTGCGACCGACGGAGCTTTCGTCACTTACGAAAGCGGTCACCTGGAACTGGGCTCGCAGTCGGTCACCCTTGCTTCCGCCGGTGTCTGGACAGGAGTTCTTCCGGACCCGGATCGACTGACCGCCCAGCAAGCGGCAATCACTACCGCGCTCGCCCCGGTGGCCGGCAAGTCTGCTCTCGCTGCGGCGCCGTACTCGCGGCTGGCAAACGACGGCATGGACTGGCTCCGACAGGGGGACTTCGATGAGGTCGCCCGGTCCATTGTCGGGCTCGGGCCCGGGTTCACACCGGCGGGGGACGATGCGCTCGCCGGTCTGCTCATAACTGCGATCGCCAGCGGACGGCTCGCTCCTGGAGATTGGATCATCAATCCGGCGACCGCAGGTAGAACGAGTCTGATGAGCCTTGCGTTCGTGCGGTCTGCTGCCGAAGGTCAAGCGATCGCACCCGTTCATGACGTGCTCATTGCCGGGGTCGCCGGCGAAGCAATGGCATGTCGTGCGGCGTGTGCAGAGCTTGCCTCTGTTGGCGGAACGTCGGGCGCCGACATCGCCTTCGGGATGTCGGCCGGGTTGCAGACGCCGTAGCGATCAGGCGAGGCTGCCGGGAGCCCGCATCATCCCTTGCTATCGTGGCCGCTGCTGTTCGAGGTAAAGGAGGACCATGACCACAGTGCACGATCTCCGTGGCGTTGGTGAGCACGTCCTCACGGCGTCACAGTTTGATCGGGACGGTCTCCTTGATCTCTTCGCTACCACACGACGCATGGAGATGGCCGTCGCTAGGCGCGAGAGGATGGCTGTGTTGCAGGGAGCCCTTCTCGGGAGCCTCTTCTTCGAGCCGAGCACTCGCACGCGACTTAGCTTCGAGGCGGCCTTCCAGCGCCTTGGGGGCTCTGTCGTCGACACGACGGATATGTCCTTCTCGTCGATGGTGAAGGGGGAGTCCCTCCACGACACGGCACGCGTCATCTCGGGATATGTCGACGTGATCGTGGTTCGGCATCCAGAACGTGGTTCGGTAGCTGAGTTCGCGGCGGCATCCGTCGTACCCGTGATCAATGGAGGCGACGGGCCAGGTGAGCACCCGACGCAAGCCTTGCTCGACGTATACACAATCCAGAAGGAGATCGGACGGTTGGACCAGCTGGTCGTGGCGTTTGTTGGCGACCTAAGGAACGGACGAACCGTGCATTCCTTGCTCAGGGCACTCTCCAATTTCGAGGGCATGACGGCGCGACTTGTCGCACCCGACAGCCTCCAACTGCCAGACGAACTCGAGACCGAGATGGTTGCCCGAGGCATGAAGCTCACGCGACACTCCGCGATGCCGGAAGGCCTGGCCGACGCGAACGTTGTGTACATGACCCGCCTTCAGAAAGAGCGGATGCCCGAATCGGAGAGGGCTTCCATTTCGGCCGACTTCGCGCTGAATGCCAAGCGGGTCAGCTCGTGGTGTCAAGACGAGATTGTCATCATGCATCCGCTACCGCGCGATAGCAGCGCAGCCGTATGTGAACTCAGTGAGGATCTCGACTCAGACCCCCGTCTCGCGATTTTCCGCCAGGCTGATAATGGGATCCCGGTGCGAATGGCACTGTTTGCACATGTCATGGGCGTTGTACAGGAGATTTCATGAGCCGACGCCACATCGGCACCGAAACGCGCTGCTATCACACTGGCGAGTAGGCGACGAGGAGGTGGTATGTAGGAGTCTTGGCTTGGGGGGGCATTGCAGAGCTCACCAGCCGCCTGATGGTTCGCCACCACTTGGTCGCAACGTCACATTCGACGCCAGTTTTGGATGATTGAGGCCGCCGAGCTCTCCGCCACGCCACCCGATCAGCCCGGTGGGCCCGATAACCCAGACGGCCACCGTTACGAGCCAACTCCCTCGAGATGGTCGATGCAGTTCGTCCCAGCCGGCCAGCAATGCACACAAAGGCTCGCCTCCAGCAATCCTCCTCGAGATCTCTTCACGTTCGGTCAACGACAAATGACGTGGCGAGCGACGCCGAACCGGAGGACGGACCCAACCACGACGACCCAACCCCAGCACTCCAGAATCAAGCAAGCTGACTCCACGGAACTGGGGGAACATCAGAGTCTCCATCAAACCCAGGACGGTCACTCTCACCGAACGTTGCGTTCACGCCTTGTAGTGTTTGACAATCTAGGGCCCGTAGCTCAATCCGGTCAGAGCAGCGGACTCATAATCCGTTGGTTGCAGGTTCAAGTCCTGCCGGGCCCACAAGCGAAACCCGCTGGTCAGTGGTGTTTCGTCAGTGGTGAGAAAGCTCGACTGTTTCGCTCAGGATGCACTCAGGACGCTCTATGTTGGCGGAGGCGACGTCGAGACGCTCCATTACGTCATCGAGATCCCCCTCAAACGGGTGGGTGTAGGTGTCCAAAGTCACCGAAGCTGCGTCCGAAATGCAATTCAGACGATTTGAGCTTCGCCTCCATGGCAGCCGCAGATCTTGCCCTGAGCCCTGGCTTCCGGGCTGCCCTCCGGGTCTTCGGGCAAGCCAACCGAGACAACGCAGCTTATTACAACGCCTATGAGCTCGCCAAGGACGAATTCGGAGACAGAACAGGGATCGCTCAGCACCTGGGCATCGGCGGGAACCCCCAAGACGAATTCAGAAAGTTCGCCAACCAACTCTCGTCAACCGAAGGAGGCCGGCACGGCCCAGTCGACCCAAGCAAGGCAACGATGACGTTGGAGGATCTATCGAAGTTCACGACCGACCTCAAGACAGCGTAGATCAATAACTACTGAAGCTTTTCGCGACTTCCTCCGATTCTTGGGAGATTCCAACCAAGCTTCGACAAGGGCCTCTCGGACTCAGCGCCAGTCGATGCTCTGGACCTCGACAGGATCTTTGACGCCTTTTAGGTCGACGGACTCGGGCTTGGACACGGGGAACGGGAGCGTTCCCGAAGCCGCAAGCACATCAGCGGAGACGACGATCTCCTCACCCCCGGCTATTGCTCCGATTCTCGCAGCAACGTGGACCCCACCACCCGAGTAGTCACCATTGGTTCGAGTTGCCTTGGCGATGTGGAGCCCGATCCTCACGAGTGGGGCAAAGCCGTGCTCGCTTCTGTGTTTGGCGAGGCGCCGTTGAATGTCGACGGCGCATTCGACGCCGCTGCGCGGATCGCTGAACGAGACGAAGAATCCGTCGCCGGTGTGTCTCACGTCTTCTCCGCCGGCGGATTCGACCGCCGCCCGAAGGGTGCGATCATGCCATCTGAGCAATTCTTGCCACGAAGCATCTCCGATGAGGCCGATGAGGTCGGTTGACGTGACGATGTCGGTGAACATGAACGTTCTGGTCACTCGGCCTTCCGCCGTCTTGCCGGTTTCGGGCGTCTCATCCCCAAGCAGAGCGCGGACTCGACGCGAGTCGGTTGTCGCCCCAAGGTTGTGGAGGGTCGACAGGGCCGCCTTGAATTCGAGATGGGCGCCCGTTTCATTTCCTCCCGCCAGCCATGCTTCTCCGAGCAAGGCTCGTGCCCGCGCCATCTCGTAAGGGAGATTCACTTTCTGCCACATCCGCCACGCCTCACCGAGCGTCTCCACAGCCCCCTCGTAATCCTCTCCGTGGAGCAGGAGGGCTCCACGTGACGAGGCAACGGCCGCCTTCCAAACCTGACTCTCAAAGGCTTCAGCTATCTCCTCCAAGTCGTCGGTTGTTGAGAGGGCAAGATCCTCATCGCCATTTGCCAATGCGATCTCGATCTGAGCCGGTAGCAAACGCGCCCTCGACGGACCCCGGGCCACCGGGTGGCGATCATCAAGACTCCTTGCGATTACGGCACCACCAATCGACTGGGCAGCTTGCTCGACTTCTCCCCGGTCGAGCATGAGAAGCGAAAGACCGGGTTGGGCATCATGGCCGTTCTCGTACGCTCGCTCGAAAGAGCTCTCGGCTGCTTCGAGGTCACCCATACGGCGGCGGACCTCACCGATCTCGTAATGAGCAGCTCCCAAATAGTCTGTGAGATGGAATCGCTCCAATTCAGAGCACGCCCGACGAGCCTCGTCTTCGGCCTCCAGCCAGGATCCATGTAGACGCTTCAACTCGGCACGGTGAACCTGGCACGCTCCGGTATACCCATTTACGGAGTTGGAGTGCATCCAACGTTCGGCTTCCTCAGTCCATTCAGCGGCTCGTTCGTAGTCACCCAGGTTCCGACAGGCAGCGATCGTGTTGCAGTAGACGTCGCTGGTCATTCGCAGATCATCCCCGCCGACGATCGCCATTGACGCCGCCTCGTCCAACAGACTCACACCATCACGCCATTCGCCCTGTTGAATCATTGCGAGTGCCTTGAAGCTCTTCGCAATTGACTGGGCGCTAGTGAGACCCACGCTGGTGGCGCCCTCCAAAACCACATCGGTCAGATGGATGGTTGCCTCCATGTCACCCTCAACGAAAAGGGCCCTACCCATGTACATTATGTTCAGCCAGACATGGCCCACAGACTCCGGTTGACCATCGAGTAATCCCTCAGCCCGGGCGATCCAACCACCTGCAACTGCAAACGCCTGGCGACGCAGAGCAAAGTACGCCAGGAGAGCGGCGACCCGACCGGCCTCAGTCGGTCTACCTTCCTCGACGAGTCGGGAAAAGGCCTTCTCAAAGGCCTCCAAAGACTCATCAAGCTGTCCCGTCCACCAGAGAGCGTCGGCCAATAGAAGGAGATCTTCAGGTGTCAGTGCACCATTCTCTCCGTCCTGGAGGGCATCGATAACGCCGTTCCAGTCATGTGAATCGAAAGCGTGTTTGGCAACGCTCACAGAGTCTGTCATCGGTTATCTCTGCCCTGGCTGTGAACGATCGACCCTACCTTCACATTTAGTCGGGCGTCGGTGGAGCGAGCCCGGCCCTGGTAGAACTAATGCAGATGAGAAAGTGGCAGCACGGTCTTGGCATCCGTGATGGGGAGGGGAGACTTGTCATGCGGATGGCCGCGGTGTTCGCGGTTACCCAGTCGACGCATGCCCTAGGCGCCAACTCTGCTGATGCGTTGTTCTTTCTCAGGTATGGAGTGGAAGAGCTTCCGCAGGTAATCCTGATTTCGGGGCTAGCGGTGATGGTGGCACTCATCCTGTACGTTGCCGGTTTGGGTCGCTGGGGTCCCCGCATCTGGCTCCCGGTGGTCACAGCAACCTGTGGGTTGTGGGCGATTGTGGAGTGGACAGCATCGTTCGTGGACGCTCCGGTGGTCTATCCGATCATCTGGGTCTCCACCCAGGTGTTGATCATGGTCACGTTCACGGTGATGTGGAATGCGGCAGGGGCGGCGTCCAACACCCGTCAGGCCAAGCGACTCTTCCCGATCTTTGCCAGCTCCGGGGTGGCGGGGGCGGTGATCGGCAATCTCCTCACCGGTCCCCTGGCCAAGCTGATCGGTACAGAAACCCTGTTGGCAGTTCAAGGTGGGGCTCTACTTGTGAGTGCCGGCTTACGCGTCATCTCCTCAGGGTTGTTTGCCGATGACCCGGGGGACCCAAGTCACTCGGTCCGGGACGAGTTGGCCGGCGCCGTGCGAGTCGTTAGGTCTACCCAGTTACTCAAACTTGCTGCGGGTGTGATGTTCGCCTTCTCGACCCTCTTCTTCCTGGTCGTGTTCCCTTTCAACTCCGCTGTTGCCTCCTCATTCGGTACGGAGGCCGGCGTGGCGGGCTTCTTGGGTCTATTCGCCTCTATCGCCACGGGACTTACCTTCCTTGTCTCCCTCCTGGTTACGAACCGCCTCTTCGTCCGCTTCGGCATCGTGGCGACATTGCTGGTAGTCCCCGTCATGTACGTAGCCGGATTCGGGTTGTGGCTCGGCTCGTTCACGCTGGCGACGGCGGCGGCTGTTCGCGGTTTGCAATGGGTCGTGGTCAACGCGGTTGGAGGGACCGGGGTTTCGGCCCTGTTCAACGTGGTGACCGGCAGGCTCCGTGGTCAGGTGATGGCCTTCATGACCGCGATACCCGGTCAGCTCGGAACTGTTGCAGGTGGGGCGATCCTCCTGGTCGCCGCTGGTCTGGATGAGCGGGGCCTTCTCGTCATCGGCTTGGTCGTCGGCCTTGGGGCGCTCGCGCTCGTGATCCGGATGAGGTCGGCATATCTCGACGCAGTAGTCGCCGCTGTCCGCAAGGGACTCGTAGGAGTCTTTGATGCTCCGCACGTCGGGCTCTTCACTGCACACGACGGAGAAACGCTGCGGATTCTGACTCTTGACCTGGAAAGCCCCAAGCCTGAGGAGCGCTTGATGGCTGTGACAGCACTCTCGAAATTCGGCAGCCTTGCGCCACGTGACCTCATCGAACCGTTGTTGAGCGATGAAGACCCGAAGGTGCGATCGGCAGCCTTCGAGACGATGTGCGCAATAGAACCACACCGGGTTGTTGCCCATGTCACCGCAGGCCTGTCAGATGATTCTCCCGACGTGCGCAGGCGATCACTTTGGCTTCTCCCGCCAAGCGGAGACGCACAGGCGGCATCGGTGGCCGGTTCCATGCTGACCGACCCCGACCCTGCTGTCCGTACCGCTTCCGCCATTCTTGTGGGAGGCGAGGAGGGGAAGGCAGTCATCAGCACGCTCCTCGAAGGCGGTCAACCCGACGTGATCGAGGCTGTGTTGAACGAGCTAACGGCCGCCAAGTCGGGGCTGGCCGATCTACGACCGTTCCTACACAACGATGATCCGGACGTTCGGGCTGCAGCCGTTTTGGCGTCTCCATATGCCGATGTGAACCCTGTGGAGCTAGGCCATGGCCTCGAGGACATATCGATGAAAGTGAGGCACGCAACCGCGGATGTCCTTGCGGACAGTGATCCCGGTAGGGAGGTGCTGTTCGAAACTCTCGAGACGGGCTCGCTGTCAGCCAGCGAAGTTGCTATCCGCGCTCTTACTCCTGTTGATCGGTTCACCAACGACTTCATGTCCTGGGCCGGGCTTGAGGCAGCAAGGGCTGCCAAGTTGGAGACTCTCAGCAAGGCGATCCTCACCGGGCGACGGACGCCTTCGAGCGATTTCCTTGCCGGCTTGTTGCGTCGTCGTTCGGAGACCCTCTCTGATTGGGTGATTCTCGCCATGACGACAACTGATACTGCGTCGATCATGTCGATAGTTGAGAAAGGGGTTGCTTCAAACGATCCAGAGACGAGGGCACAAGCTGTGGAAGCATTGGAGGTCCTGGGTGACAGGTCTGTAACCACAGTATTGGTCACCCTGCTCGATGCCGATGGCGCGCAATCGCTAACGACCCAACAGGAAGCTCTGGTCCTTCTGGCCGACGACTTCGATCCGTGGTTGCAGACTTTGGCCCGGCACTGTCTCGAAGAGCGTGGCAACCTCGATCTGATCACAGAGGGCGATCTACCCGGTGCCATCCGTGGATCCGTGCCAGGCTTGGAAACCGTGCCTGCCGATTCCATCAACATGTTGACGATGGTTGATCGCGTGATTGCCCTGCAGGGCGTCCCAATGTTCTCGGACTTGGACCCTGAGGATCTTCAACTCATCGCCGATATCGCTGACGAGGTTCAGTATCGGCCAGGTGAGCAGATCTATCACATGGGTGACGAGGGGGCCGACATGATGATGATCATCGATGGTGAAGCGATTGTGAGCTCGACCCATGAAGGGGTTTCGGTCGAGATCGTTCGACATGGGAAAGGCCAACATGTCGGTGAGCTTGCTCTGTTGCAAGGTGCCACGAGGTCCGCGGATGTGACTGCGGGTGAAGAAGGTCTGCACGCCCTGGTAATTGGAAAGATCGACCTGATGTCGATCCTTCAGGAGCGCCCGTCGGTGACCATGGCGATGCTCAGCACTCTGGCAACCCGCCTGGCATCCCGCACCTGACGCACACAGCGTCTCGAGACACAGCGTGGATCGAAGCCTCTCCGTCTTTTCATCTGAGGATGGGCGACCCTCTGTCGTTTCGGCGGCTAACTTCCATCACCCCCGCCCTGAAAGTCCTGGACACGAACACGTTGTGAAGAGTCTTCGCCCACCCCAATTGCGCACGATCCTCGGAGAGTCCGAGAGGTCCGCCACGTGGCTCGAACTCTTCTACGACCTAGCCTTTGTTGTTGCCGTTGCCGTCCTCGGTGGTCGATTGCAGACGGTGAACGACCTGAGGGGCGTTCTCTCCTACCTGGGCTTATTCCTTCTCATCTGGTGGCTGTGGGCCAGTCATACTTTCTACGCCGACCGGTACGACACCGACGATCTCGTGTATCGGCTCTTGGCGACTGTGCAGCTTGTCGCAGTTGCGGTGATTGCAGCCTCGTTGTCTTCCGGACCGGCAATGAGCACCGTGGCCTTTGCCGTCGGATACACGATTTCTCGTCTGACACTTCTGGTGATGTATTGGCGTGCCCGAATTCACGTGCGCGAGACTCGAGATCTCGTCAGCGGTTATCTGGTGGGGTTCGGTATTGGTGCCCTCATCTGGACGGCTTCGATATTCACTCCCGAACCAGGTCGATATATTCTTTGGGCGGTGGCCTTGTCGGTCGACCTGGCCACGCCATGGGTGATGCGTCGACATCAGGCACGAGTACCGCTGGACGTATCGCATCTCCCGGAGCGGTTTGGTCTGTTCACCATCCTCGTTCTCGGCGAGTCGATAGCGGCCACAGTCATCGGGCTCGGCCACGTCGAGTGGGCTGTCGAGTCGACTTTCACGGCTGTCATGGCGCTGGCGACGGCGACTGCCGTCTGGTGGCTCTACTTCGACAACGTCGAGGGCAACGTGGTCAGACGCGAGAAGAGCACACGGCGGACGTGGAGGCCCACGGTCTGGATCTACTCACACTTTGGCATCGCCGCCGGTCTTGGCATCGTCGCGATTGGGCTCGAACACGCCATTCTGGAGGCAGGGCACGGAGCGTTCGCTGATTTCGAGAGATGGCTGCTTGTGGGCGGGACGTCGTTCACGGTTTTCTTTGTGGCGTTGACCCATCTCGCCTCGGGATCACCGGAGACCTACAAGCTGCACAACGCTGTCGCATACACCCGCATGCTGGCTGCTGTTGTCGTACTCGCTCTGGGTTTGTTCGACTTCATGTCATCACAGGCGCTTGTCACCGCAATCGCCGCGGTTCTCATCACCACGGCCTTGAGCAACGTTCGAGACGATTCCTGACAGAGAGCATCCCGGTAGGTTCCGGGGAATGCCAGAGCGGGTCGAAGAGCTCACATACCACACGATCAGAGCCCGGTTCGAGTGGCGCATACCCGAGCAGTTCAACATGGGAGTGGCCTGTTCATCCGCGCACGATCCCGATCGAACGGGTCTGATTGCGATCGGGCGGGACGGTTCGAAGCGAACACTCACATTCGGTGAGCTCGACCAATTCTCCAACCGTTTGGCCAACGTTCTGGCCGGTTTCGGTATTGGAAGGGGAGATCGAGTGGGCGTGGTGGTGCCACAGTCTCTCGAGACGGGGTTGGCTCATCTTGCGATTTGGAAGCTTGGCGCGATTTCTCTTCCTCTAGCTGATCTCTTCGGGCCCGACGCTTTGGAGTATCGCTTGTCCGACTCGGGCGCGGTGCTGGTGATCGCCACGCCGGACGTTGTGGACAAGCTCCGAAATGCAGCACCGGAGCTACCCAGGTTGGTCACAGGGCCCCAACTCGATCGGCGGATGAAGGGATCCTCTGACGTGTTCAAGCCAGCGGAAACCGCGGCTGATGATCCCGCGTACCTCATCTACACATCCGGAACGACAGGTCCACCCAAAGGTGCATTGCACGCTCACCGGTCTCTGTTCGGTCATTTGCCCGGTTTTGAGTGTTACTACGAATTCGCCGACGCCCCACCCGAAGGGCGGGCCGACCTGGCGACTCTTCCACATCGTTTCCTCGCGACGCAACGAGAGGATGTCATCTGGTCACCGGCCGACTGGGCGTGGATCGGAGGCCTGATGGATGTCCTCGTCCCCGCCTGGTACTTCGGGATGACGGTTGTCACCGTCGATCACGACTTCGAGCCGACTTGGGCCGCTGACGTCATGGTCGAGCACGGAGTGACGCTGTCGTTCCTCCCACCAACGGCGCTGAAGATGATGCGGGCAGCGGGAGTCTCCCGAGCCAACGACCTGTCGCTCCGCGCAGTCTTCACCGGCGGTGAGCCCTTGGGGGAAGAGATGCTCGCCTGGGGGAGCAAGCACCTCGGAGCCGCCATAAATGAAGGGTATGGACAGACCGAGTGCAATCTGGTGGCGGGCAACTGCTCATCGGTGTGGGCTGTGAGGCCGGGGTCGATGGGTCGTGCCATTCCCGGCCACGACATCGAGATCCAGAATGAGGTTGGCACACGGCTCGTCGGAGAAATCGGCGAGATCTGTGTGCGAAGTCCCGACCCTGTGGCGATGCTGCGCTACTGGAGCAGTCCCGACGCCACCGGTGACAAATACCGTGACGGCTGGCTCCTCACCGGCGACCTCGGTGTGGAGGACGAGGACGGCTATCTGTGGTTCAGGAGCCGCAAGGACGATGTGATCATGTCAATGGGTTACCGGATAGGCCCTGGTGAGATCGAGGAGTCCCTCATGGGTCACCCCGCCGTTGCGATGTGTGCGGTCGTTGGAGTGCCCGACGAAATAAGGGGCCAGGTGCCGGCGGCATATGTCGTGGTTCGACCGGGGGCCGAGATAACGGAGGGTCTGAGCACCGAGCTTCAAGACCATGTCAGAACCCGGCTGGCGGCCCATGAAGTGCCCCGTCAGATCGAATTCGTCGAAGACCTTCCCCGCACCACGACAGGCAAGATCATGAGACGGGTTCTGCGTGAGCCGAAGACCGGCGAGATCAACTCGAATCCGTGATCACACCCGCGGCCGTTAGATCCTTCTTCCATCGCTCGACCATTCCCGCATCCTGATATGGGTTCCTTGCCAGCCAGTCTTCTACCTTCATGGCGGGGAACCGTTCCTTGATCAACTCCGACGTTGCCCGGGCACGGCGATCCATCCCCAACTCGACTTGGGATGCCGCCAGCACGAGAAGCGCCTCCAGGTTGTTCGGCTGATACTCGATCACAGCCTCTGCGGTCTCCGCCGCCTGCTCGAGACGGCCGCCCATGTACAGCGAACATGCTTGCACGGTCGGATACCAGGGCTTGTTGACCGGGCTGAGACGCATGGCCTTGTCGAGGAGGTCGACAGACTTCTCCCACTGGCCCATGTATCGGCGGACACTTCCCTCGAGGGCGAACGTGATGTCACATGTCGGCCGTGTTATCTCCACCGACTCGACCTTCTCGAGGGCCTCATCTGCGTGTCCTTGTGACATCAGGATTGCCGCCAACACGGTTTTGGCAAGACCGGTCGGGTCACCCATGGCTTCTGCCTTCTGCGCTTGCCCGTAGGCCTTTTCCAAGTAGGCCGCCCGGTCCTTGACGATCCCCTGTGCTGCACCCATCCAGTTGGCAACAGCTGAGAGCACATGGCCGTATGGTTGATCGGGATGGGATCTGGTCACGTCTGCGAAGAGTTCAACCGCTCGTGCCCAACCTTCTGGCGTGCCGGAAGTCAGCTGAAACCAGCCCTGATAAACGTTCTTGATGGCTTCGGGGTCTTCGAGCTCGTTGTAGGTTCGGGCGGGTTCGCCGATTATCAACTCGATCTCCAATGACCGGGCGACATCGTCGGCGACCTCATCGGACAGGGCGAGAAGGTCGGCGCTCGTTGAAGTCCACCGATGAGATGTGACGCCGTTCATCGTGGAAACGTCGATCAGAGATGCGTAGACCCTCACCTGGTCTCCGGCCTGATGGATCCCGGTTTCCAACATGTATCGGGCGGAAGAGCCGTCAACCCCGGCTGCCGTGTCAATGCTGGCGTCTACAACGTTCAGATTGGGCATGTTCGATAGTCGGTAGATCAGGTCTGCTCGCAGCATCTGCGCGACCGAGGCAATGGATGAGTCCACCATCTCGGTGTGGATCGGGAGCACGGCAATGGTTGGGGCTTCCAGAGCCAGGTTGCGACCGACGGAGGTTTCTGGACCTTCGGCAGGCAAGTCGGCGAATTCGTAAACCGCGATCTCTTCGGGGATGTTTTTGAGCTTCTTCTGTCCCATCGACCTGAATCGCAGAGCCGGCTCGTCGAGGGCCTTATAGACACCTCCCGAGACGCTGACGCCTCCCGGTCGAGCTATTGCCTGGATACGCGCTGCGATGTTGAGGGCATCTCCGAAGTAGTTTTCGCCTGATATCGAGACCGCGCCTTGGTCAATGCCCATGCGGAACCGAACCCGTCGCGCCGTCGGAAGATCTGTGTTCTTGTCCTCGATCTCCGCCGAGATCGTGATCGAGGTGCGCATGGCGTCGGTTGCGCTGTCGAAGACGGCCATGAAGTTGTCGCCGACGAAGTTGACCAGGGTGCCGCCGCTCTCCGCGATTCTCCTCTCGACGAGGTGGTGATACTCCTCCATGGCCGCTGTTGTGGCCTCGAAGTCATCGGCGAGAAGCTTGCTGTAGCCGACGATGTCGGCGTTTAGGGCGACCATCTCGCGAGGAGCCTGGTCAAGTGTGTTTGTGGGCATCAAGGTTGAATCTAGCGACAGTCCTAGGCTGACTGGCCGTGAACCAGTCCAAGCCAACAGATCTCTGGAAACTGGTCCTGATTGGGTTGGTGGCCGGGTTCGTGGGAGGAGGACTGGGAGTCGGTGGCGGCATCGTCATGGTACCGCTTCTCGTAGCGGTTGGTTTTGACCGGCACCGGTCTCACGCGACATCTCTTGCAGCCATCGTTTTCATTGCCGCGGCCGGTGCAGTCTCATTCGGGATGTCAGGGGAATTGGCTCTTGGCGTCGCTGTCACCGTCGGCATTGGAGGGATTGCTGGATCGGTGGTGGGGGCGTCGGTCATGCATCGCAGTAGCTCACGGACGCTGACGATCGTCTTTGGCATGGTCCTGTTGGTGGCAGGGTTTCGCATGATCAGTGGTGCCAATCCGCTGCCGGGTGCAGCTGCGTTCGGTGACATCACCCAGGTGTTCGTGGCGTTGGGGATTGGCGTCGTAGCCGGTTTCTTTGCCGGTCTGGCGGGTGTCGGCGGGGGAGTGGTGATAGTGCCTTCCACCGTGCTGCTGCTGGGTCTCTCTCAGCACGAGGCTCAGGGAACATCGCTGGTGGCGATCGTCTTCACTGCCACCGCCGGGACAATCGTGAACCTTCGAAACAAACGAGTCCGTCTCGAGGACGGACTCGTTGTTGGTGCGGGTGGAGTGATCGGGTCGTTGATCGGCTCCCGATTTGCCCTGGGAATCGAGGGTCACACCCTCTCGCTCGTTTTCGGCTTTATGGTGTTGTTCGTCGCTCTCCGCATTTTCTACAGGGCATTTCGCTCACAAACCTAGGAGGACTGGTCGGTCTCCGATTCGATCGCCTCTGGCTCCTTTTTTGGCATCAGCACCGGGATCAAGATGGCTATCCCGATGACGACAAAGAGGACTGGCCAGAACCAGGCACCCAAACTGGTGATGGTTCCCACGATGTCACTGGGATCGTTGGCTATGAGAAATATCAGCCCAATTCCGGTGATGATGAGTCCCGAAATGAGAGAGACTCCGTCGAATTTGTGTGTCTTCATGGTGATGCCTTTCTCAGCGGTTGATGTCGATGTTGCCGACGTCTACATGGGCGTCGAGGACCAAAGTTCCTTTGGCGCCGGTCTCGTTGAAGTCCAGACCTGGATTACCGAGACCTGCGGATTCCCGACCGGACGCACCCACCCGGCCGACGTCAACGGTGGCTTCGCCGACGACTCCGACGTCTTCGGGGATCCGAATCTCGATGTTGCCGGCGTCGACGCGTGCCGTGACGCTGATCGTCTCGCCATCCCAGGGGAGTTCAGTCAGGTCGATCACCAGATTGCCCACGTCGATGCTGTAGAAGTCCTCGACCTCAGCGAATGTGTCCGGTTGGACAAACACGTCGAACGTCTCTGAGTTCCAATCCCACTCGAAGACAGGGGAGAGGAACAGAGTGGGGATCAGGATCGCTCCGACGAGTATCAGCCACCGTGCCCGTCCGGCGAAAGCACCGACCAGAAGCCCGATGCCGACGATGGTGACCGCCAGGGCCATGTAGTGACGGGGTGCTGGATCGATCGGTATGGCCGCCACGTTGTCGAGGACGGCGAGGACTCCCAGTCCCAGGAGCGTGAACCCCATCGTTAACCGTCCCAGGATTGATCGCTCCTTTGGCTTTGAAGCCGATGGGGGAAGTATCGGCGGTGTCGGAGTTGGGGTTGGCGGTGCGCCTCCGCCGGAGGGGGAGTCCCCGCCGGGAGCGTCGATCTCTTTATCAGAGACTGTGGTATCGGTCTGTGTCATTTGTTGAACTCCCTCCTTTGACTTGTCGTCAGATCCGACCCTGACGGGTATTCTTCCTGTGTAGACCAGAACGCCCAAGATAAGAAAGGCGACCGCCCAGACCACTCCTCCGTCGAGGAAGGTGACGTTGTCGAGGAGGATCAGTCCCGCAACGAAGATCAGTGCGATCCCGATCCATGATCGAGACGATGCTCCACCAGAGAAGAAGCGATCGGCTGGAGACTCGGTCTCGTCTTCTGATCTGATGAGCGCCCAGGCCGCCGCATAGAGGGCGACTCCAAGTCCTCCGAAGAAGGCACAGACGACAAAGAATGCCCTCGGTACCCAGACCGGGAGTTGGTAGCGGTTTGCCAGGCCTTGGGAGACACCGGCAAGAACGCGTCCTTCCTGAGGTCGCACCAACTCTGAGCTATTTGCCGTCTGCTCGGGTGGTTCGGCCGTGGTGGTTTGTTTGCTTTGTTCCATGCCCCTATTGAGCCACAGGGCTTTCCTGGTTCCTATTGGGGACTCCCCTGAGACTCCCCTGAGACCACTAAGGGGTATCCCCGATTGAGGAAGAAGGGCATAGCGGGCATCATCTGGGTGTGGCTGTTGTCCGATCGTTCGAATTCAGCCGCCGCAAGACCAACCGTGTCATGGGTGGTGTTGCCGGCGGACTAGCCGACACTCTTGGCGTGCCCGATGCATACGTCAGGGCCGCGTTCCTGACCCTCCTCACGGTATGGGGCCTCGGAGGTGTGCTCTACCTGGGTTTTTGGCTGATGGCATATGACAAGGTGGAAGACCGGGAGGTGGTGGCGGTTGACACCGGTCGTGGACTCGGCCTTGGCCTCGCGTTTCTCGGGCTCATGCTGCTTTTGGAGTCCATCGGTTGGTGGCCGAATCCCGCCCTTGTCTTGACAGCCGGCGCACTTGCCTTTGGAACCGCTGCTCTGACCGACAGTTCCAAACCCGGCCCACTGGCGGCGTTGATGGATCCGAATGTCGATCGTCCAAGTCGCACCCGCCTGGTGCTCGGTGTGGTGCTGCTCATCGGTGGTCTGTCGGTATTCTTCACCTCGATCGGGGCGGTCTTCGAACTCGGTGTGGTTTTTCTCGCCATCGTTCTGACGGGTCTGGGGATCGTGGTGGCCTTCGGGCCCTGGGTGCGTCGGCTCGTTGCCGACCTTGCCACAGAACGGAACGAGAGGATCCGCCAGGAGGAGAGAGCCGAGATGGCAGCCCATCTCCACGATTCTGTCCTTCAAACCCTTGCCTTGATTCAGCGGACGGATGATCCGGCCGAGATGATGATTCTCGCCCGACATCAGGAGTCCGACTTGCGCGATTGGCTGTTTGGCTCGGCGCCGCTCGACGGAGTGGATCTTCTCTCCACGGCCCTGAAAGACGCCGCGGCCAGGGTGGAGAAGGACCATCATGTGCGCGTCGACGTTGTCACCGTCGGGGATCACGCAATCGACAAGAGGGCCACGTTTCTTGTGGGGGCTGCATCGGAGGCAATGGTCAATGCCGCCAAACACTCAGGTGCCGACAGACTGTCGCTATACCTGGAGGCGGAGGACGATGCGTTGGCGGTCTATGTGACCGATCAAGGTGAGGGATTTGACCCCGATGCGGTGCCACCCGATCGTAAGGGGATAACGAAGTCGATCAGATCTCGACTCGAGAAGGCAGGTGGCACCGTCGAGATAAACAGTGAGCCAGGCGAGGGAACAGAGGTTGTGCTGAGCATGCCGGTGGAGGCCGAGTGAGCATCACGGTTTACCTCGTGGACGATCACCGTCTGTTCCTTTCCGGCGTCAAAGCAGAGCTGGCCGAGGACTTCCGGATCGTTGGATCGGCCTTCGACGTCGACACGGCCATCGTCGAGATCAGGGGACTCAATCCGGATGTGGTCCTTGTCGACGTGCATATGCCCGACGGTGGCGGGATCGCCGTCATCGAAGGTGTCAACGAGTCGAATCCAGACGTGAAGTTCCTGGCCCTGTCGGTGTCAGATCAGGCCGAGGATGTCATAACAATGATCCGGGCGGGGGCGAGGGGTTATGTCACCAAGACCATCGAGCCGCCGGACCTTGCGGAGGCCGTGAGACGAATCAGCTCCGGTGACGCAGTGTTCTCCCCGCGCCTGGCAGGTTTCGTTTTGGACGCGTTCGCCGGAGCAATCCCCTCCGAGGAGGATCCCGAGCTCGATCAGCTCACGCTGAGGGAGAAGGACGTGCTCCGGCTGATCGCCCGTGGGTTCGCCTACAAGCAGGTTGCCCGCAAGCTGGAAATCTCGATCAAGACAGTGGAGACCCACGTTTCCTCGGTGCTGCGCAAGCTCCAGCTTTCCAACCGTCACGAACTCGCCCGATGGGCGAGCAAGCGTCACATCGTCTGACGCGAGGCAACGCGTTCAGCCTTTATAGCGGGTTCCGCCCTTGAAGACATGAGTCACGTTTTCGGGGGTGGCGAGGATGGAGACGTCGGTCGACGGGTCTCCCTTGACGCAGATCACGTCGGCGTCCATGCCTTCGATGAGTTGGCCGGAATTGGGAGCCTGTGGCCCCAGAGTGTCAGGCCCGTTGGCGGTAGCCATCTCGAGGGCCTGAAGCGGTGTCATCCCGCAATCAACCATCAGCGCAAGTTCTTCACCGTTTCGACCCCAGAGCCCGACACCAAATATGTCGGTCCCCAGAGCGATCTTGACGCCCTTATCTACTGCGAGGGCGATCCCGTCGCCATGCTGGGCACCTGCGGCCGCTGCCTTCTTCTTGGCATACTCGGGCATGCCTCTCTTCTCGCCCTCGACCATCAGAAACTCAACCACCCAGCGGGTGGGCACCAGCATCACATCTTTCTCGATCATGGCGTCGGCGACCTCCTCGTCGAGGTAAGTACCGTGCTCCAGAGTCTTGATGCCGGCATCGATCGCGGCCATCATTCCTCTCTTGCCGTGAGTATGGGCGGCCACGAGTCGCTCCATGCGTGTTGCCTCATCAACGATCGCCTCCAGCTCTTCCTTGGAGAATTGAGGAAGATGTGGATCGTCCAGCTGGCTGAGGACCCCGCCAGAGGCGTGGATCTTGATGACCCTCGCTCCGAGACGGAGCATGCGACGAACTCCGGCGCGGGCCTCATCGGGGCCATCGACGATGTTGTCCTCACCCCAATGTCGGGCGATCTGGCTTCGGGCATCGGCAATGTCCATGCCATGTACATCGCCATGGCCTCCGGTCATCGAGAGCATCCCGCCGCTGGCATAGACATTCGGCCCTTCGACCTGGCCCTCCTCAATGGCGAACGCCAGAAAGCTTCCCAGTCCACCAAGCTCACGCACCGATGTGAACCCGGCGTGCAGTGCCCGACGGGCGTCCGCGGTAACCCGCATCGACAACAGTTGGGGTCGCGCCCCCCAGACCTCATCGATGTTGGCGTTGTAGATTCCGATGAAGTGCCCGTGACACTCCCACATGCCCGGCATGACGGTGTCAGTGATGACGACATCGGCATCGGTTGTTGTCGGAGCGGTGTCCGCCGCGCCGGCGTAGGAAATTGCTGAATCGTCAAAGATGACGACCCCGTTGTTCACAATGTCGCCCCGACCGGGGATCAGACGGGTTGCTTCGATTCGTGTTGTCATCAGACGGCTGCCTCCACAGGCGATTTGGTGGTTGCCTGGAGACCACCGCACGCCAGGAAACCCGTGATGATGACGGTCGGCACGTCCTCTTCAGCGGTGGTTCTGGTGTTGTCCGACCAGCCCCCCATGAAAACCTTCCCTTCGAATCTGACGCGCCATCCTTCTGGAACGACCAGGCTCACTCCACCCATGATGACGGCGAGATCGATCCGGATTCCGGTCGGGGCTGGTTGAGTCTTTCTCAGGTCGAGAAGGACACCCCCGAACATCGCCAAGACCTTTCCCCCATAGAACGGGTCTGCCGAAGAGACCAGATCCTTGCCTTCGAAGATGGCAACCAGGTCGATCTCCTCGGTTTCGACGTCGGCGTTCGACTCGAGCAAGAACTTGGCCGCTAGTGCTGTCCCGATAGCGCCGACGAAGGCGAATCGGATGATCTTGAATATGAAACTGAACACGAACCAGACAATACGTGCTTTCCGAGAACAAGGAAGAGTGAGCGGGGTCCGACGGTTCTGATACCTGTGGATCAGCCGAGTCCGATCAAAGTCGCCTGGAGCATCCTTCGTGTTCTCCAGACGAATTCGCGACCCGATCCGATTGGAGCGGGGGCCGTCGATCATTCTCCGCTGTCTCCGGTTCTCGAGGCACTGGGCGAGGGTGGGCTCCCGGCGGCCGTTGAGCGGGCCAATGACATTTCGACCTATCTGGAGATGATGGCCGGGGTGGAGCCAGACACGCTCACCCGGAACGAAGCGCTTGCCTACTGGCTGAACCTGTACAACGCCGGTGCGGTCGGGCTCGCAATCAAGACTTTCAGGACCGGAACCACATCTGTGCTTCGAGTGCCCGGCGGATTCAGTCGTCCCCTCGTCACGGTTGCAGGGGAGGAACTCTCCCTCGATGCCATCGAACACGCCAAGGTTCGACGTTTTCGTGATCCTCGGATTCACGGGGCGCTGGTTTGTGGGTCCCTTTCGTGTCCCACTTTGCGCACGACTCCGTATGGCGGGACTGGTCTTGATCGCCAGTTGGACGATCAGATGAGGAACTTCTTCGCGGACGGCGGGGCAACCGCAGGCCAGAACGGCAGTGTCTCGCTCAGCAGGGTCCTGCTCTGGTTTGGGTCAGACTTCGTTCGCCCCCATCGGATGCCGACCTTCATCCCGACGTCGAGAAAACGCACGCTTCAGGCCGTGCGGCGTTGGCTTCCCTCCCATCTCCAGGGACACGAGAGAGTCGAGTTCCAGGACTATGACTGGGGATTGGGTTGCGCCGTTCGTTGATCAGCGCGTTGAGACGCTCCCAGCATGGCAGCGATGGCCACCACCGCGGCGACCGTGTCGGCCGGGATGACAATTCGCATCATCTCGCTCCCGTCGACCAGCCACCCCCCGTCCGAGGTGAAACCGACCGAGGTCAGGTAGACGGCGATCGACCAGACGCAGATGACGACCAGCGTCGAAGCGAGGATGAGCGCGAGCGGTTTGCCCCACAGTTTGCGAGCTCCCAGGTACAGGGCAGCCACCACCCAGGCGATGTCGAGCGATGACAGCAATTGCAGGAATTGCAGCGACGGGTCATACCTGGCCGCCGCCGACGTGGCCAACGTGAGCAACGCGGAGAACCCGACCACTGCGGCAACCAGTGATGCCGAACTCGCCAGCCAGGAGCGCTTGATCGGTGAGAACCACGGCTGGTCGGTCAGGGGAGACATCTCGATGACAAAGATAAAGGTGGCGATCTGGACAACCGCCAGATGGATGAGCGTGTACTGGAGGAGCCCATCCCCTTCGGGTGCCGGTAGCAACAGCGCGACGAGCGACAGGGGGATACCCCACTGGAGAAGACGTTTCAACCCGGTCCCGAGGATTCTCTCGACCGGGTGCAGGCGGGAAGGTGAAGACGCCGTCATGTGTTCCCCAACATCATGGACGTGATTCTCGACCTGCTACTTCCGGCGACGGATGCCGGCGTGGCGGCCCAGTTGGTCGTGGTCTTTGTCGTGGTGGCCATCGCTCTCCGGAGATTCTGGTCGAATCCCGAGATAAGACTTCTTGTCGTCGGCTCCGGCATCGTGGTTCTCGGTCTCATGGGTCTCCGGGCTCTTCATTGAGGGCTCGCTCAATCACCGGACTGACAGCAGATGGCTGAAGTCGGCTAATTCCCTTGACTCGGCAGGCACCGACCGACGATGATGATGCCGTCGAAGAAAGGAGCGCCTTTGATCAGGATGCGACACCAAGCACCAATCACCGCAGCAGGACGATTCTGCACGTGCGCCCCCAACTCCCTGGAAGCCGTGCCGAATTCCTCCGAATGGCGGCCCTTTGTCATGTGATGTGACCACGAGGACATTCTTCGAACCAGGCCGCCGCACATCCGGCGGCTCTTTGTTTGCCCGCATCACATCAGCGACGAGGTTTCAAGATGAATCAACAACTGAGAGAACTACAACAACACGGACGATGTCGCCAGGAGGGGAGCCACGAGCTCTTCTTCTCCGAACGGCCCGCAGAACTGGCGAAAGCCCAACGAATCTGTGCTCAATGCAAGGTCAGGGTTCGCTGTCTCGATGTCGCACTTCAGGAGAATCTGGAGTGGGGGGTTTGGGGCGGTGTCATCTTCTGGGATGGTCAGCCGTTTCATCGGCGACGGGGACGGGGCCGCCCGTCGCACGCAGAGGCGAATCTGCCCTTGGAGGCGAACCGGGTTGAGCTCCTGGAGTTGGTGAAGTCGGCCTGAGAGGCGGACTATCAGGAAACTGCCAGCTCCCGGAGTCCTCCGGGAGTGGAGGGGTGACGCATCTTGGCGAGAGCCTTGGCCTCGATCTGGCGGATGCGCTCCCTGGTCACGTTGAAGTGCCGTCCGACCTCATCGAGGGTCGCCGGATCACGATTTCCCAGGCCGTATCTCATCTCGATGATCGTGCGCTCGCGTTCGTTGAGTCGTTCGAGGGCGAACTTGAGGTTCTCGATGTTGAGCTTGGAGGCGATGAGCTCAAATGGTGCGGCGGCGTCGATGTCCTCGATGAAGTCACCGATCGTGGCGTTGTCCTCACCCACGGGTTCGAATATCGACACGGGCTCGGGCGCGACCTTACGGGCCTCGCGAATTTTCTGGACTGTCAGACCTGACTCCTGAGCCATTTCCTCGTCGGTGGGTTTGCGGCCGAGCCGTTTGGTGAGATTGGTCTCCGCGGAATGCATCTGGTTGATGGTGTCCATCATGTGAACCGGAACCCGGATGGTTCGACTCTTGTCGGCGATCGCTCGGGTGATCGCCTGACGGATCCACCAGGTGGCGTAGGTGGAGAATTTGAATCCCTTGCGGTATTCGAATTTCTCGACGGCTCTGATCAGACCGAGATTGCCCTCCTGAACGAGGTCGAGGAAGGGGAGCTTGGCGTGTCCGTAACGTTTGGCTATTGAGACGACAAGACGAAGATTGGAGCGAATAAACGTCTGACGGGCGTCCTCGCCGCGTCGGACCATCTCGCCGAGCTTTCGACGTTTGGTCGAGTCCTTTTCGGTTTCGAGGGCTATCTCAGCCTTGCGTCCGGTTTCGATCGCTTTGGCGAGTCGCACCTCGTCTTCCGCCGAGAGCAGGTCATATAGACCAATACCGTCCAGATACTGACGTATTGCTTCGTCGCTGACTTCCCGCTCGATAGATCGTTTGCTCATACCCTCACACGATTGGCGGCCAGCGTAGGAAAGGCACCGGCCAGTCTTTGGCATTTGTCGATATCTCTATCGTCATTTATCCACAGGAGGTTGAATGGGCTGCCAGACCCAATTCGGGTGGGTTATTGAGATCGTCGCTTGAGGCTCGCTGTCAGATGAAGACTCATTTCGTTGGTGGCCGTGGTCTCCATACGCATCTCGTAGCTCAGGGTTGCCCCGTCGAATCTCAGGTGTCGCAACGATCGCAAGACACGTTCGTCACCTGCGAATTCGCCGCCTTCGAGGAGGATGATCCATTCATCCTTCTTCCGTTCCCAGGTCCCTTCCATGACCTCCGACCTGCCCCCCTGGGCATTGATCATTCGCACATCGCCGCCACTGAAGAGCCGGAGAAGACCGGTCTCCCAATGTGAGACTTCCTCCCCGGATGGCGTTTGCCGCCATGTGCGCTGCTCGTAGTGGAGAGCCGGATGGTCGGGCCTTGACGTTATCTCGAGGGTTTCCCGGTAGCGGAACGGCTCAATGGTCGGGTATTCACCCTCGCCCTCTCCCGTCCAGTGCCCAACAAGGGCAGAGATGAGTGATTCGACTTCTGGCTTTCGGTTCATCGTCGACCAGGATACGCCGGCTTACCGCGGTCGAGGCCCGAGGCGCCCGTCCCACCGATCAGATAGTGGCGACGTCGTAGCGGGCGAACACCTTGTCAACCGTGGCGATGACCATGTTCTCTGTCTGTGCTTGGGCGACGAGCATCCGATCAAAGGGGTCGGCGTGGTGTTGGGGCAGGAGCCCAGCAGCCCAGGCGTGGCTTGCAGTGATCGGCAGAATCGACAAATGGGAAGCCTGAATCGAACCGACGAGGTCACCGTCGACCTCGAGCAAGCCCTCTTTCGTCTTGATCGACATCTCCCAGATCGAGGCTGCGCTCACCCATGGATCAGTCTCGGTCGCTTCGATTAGAGCACGGTGTCTGCTGCTGAGTTGTTCGCTGTCGTCCAGCCACCAGAGGATCACGTGAGTGTCGAGCAAAACACGCATTACCCGGCTCGGAAGTGGTCAGCGATCTCCTCGTCGTGGGCATCGAAATCGTCGTCTATCCGGATCCTCCCGCTCAAGATCCCGGGGGCCCTCACCGGCGCTCCGAGATAGGGGACCAGCTTCGCCACAGGCTTCCCTGCGCGACTGATAGTGATCTCCTCGCCCATCTCTACCCGACTGACAAGTTTGGAGAGGTGGGTCTTGGCTTCGTGGATGTTCGGCATCGTTATCTCCGGTAGACGGACTAGTTTAGTCCGATGAGCAGGAAACGCCACATGTCCGGTTGAGCGGGTCACTGGCATTAATCTCGGACCACTGCTGTCATACGACACCGGGCGTTTAGCTCAGATGGCTAGAGCACTGCCCTTACAAGGCAGGGGTCGGCGGTTCGAGTCCGTCAACGCCCACAATTGAAGTTCCTGGTCAGAGGTCTGCTGAGGTCTCCTCGGCTCCGAGGCTGTCAGACTCATGCCGGTCTCATGCCGTGAAAGAATCACAGGAGGGTCTCCAGATCCTCCGCAATTTCTCGGTCCGCTGACTCGTAAAGATGGCCGTAAACGTCGAGCACAGTACGGACCGACCGATGTCCGAGCCGGTCAGCGATCGCTTTGGGTCCGACTCCTCGGCTGATGAGGACCGCAACGTGAGAGTGTCGGAGATCGTGAAAGCGGAGACCGGCGAAACCGATCGACTCGACCGCTGGTCGCCACCGTCGCCGAGTCCAAGCACGCCGAGACCGAGGCAGCTCGCCGTCTGGGTTAGGGAACAACCAGCCGGACTCCTCCGGCAGCTGTTCGATAACCGTCGAGGGGAGAGCCACAGTCCGGATCGCTGCAGGCGTCTTAGGAGGACCGACAGAAACACCGGCGCTCAGGTCCGTCGCTGTCCGCTCGACTCTCACAGAACCAGCAGACCGGTCGATGTCGGAACCTTTCAGACCGAGCACCTCGCCGATGCGGAGACCTCCGAAGCCTCCGAGCAAGGCGACAGGTCGGTCCTCGTCGCCGAGAGCGTCCACAACCTGACGCAGCTCCTCGACCGTCAGATATCGAGTTTCTTCTGGTTCGTTCTTGGGGAGTCTGATGCCGACGTGAGGCGACCGGCTGATGAGACCGCGCCGGACAGCGTCAGCGAGGACAGCTCGCACAATCTGGGACGCTTTCCGGACAGTCGCCGGAGCTTTGCCAGCGTCGCTGAGAGTTCTCACCATATTGTCGATGTCGTCTGGTCTGATCGCGGCGACCGCCAGAGAGCCGATCTCCGGCGAGATCATCGAGTGCAGATAGGACCGGTCTCGCTCCCTGGTGCTCTCCCTGATTCCGAATCGGTCGAGCCAGACAGCGGCGACAGAGTCGAAGTCGGCGAGACCTTTCCTCGGCGAGATCCAGTCGCCTCGCTGCAGCGCCGACTCCTGGTTAGTCAGCCAGCCTCTAGCCTGAGATTTCGTCGAGAATGATCGGGAGACCTCTCGGCCAGCGACGTCGATCCTCGCTCGCCAGCGTAGACCTCGACCGTCGAGTGCTGGCTGTTTCCAAAGATCCTGAATACTCCGAGCCACAGACTCGGACGCTAGCTCGCATCGAATTACAAACGTGTCATACTGGACAGCGTCTCTATAGATAGGGAGATGTCGCTGCAGTGTTTGGTCCAGCTGCAACGGTCAGGGCGAGAGAAGACTAAAGACGGCCCAGAAAACGTCCGGCCCCATGACGTCCACCCTCTATCCGTCTCAGATGAGATGTCGCTGCACATTGGCAGATTGCAGCCTCAGGCAGACGCCTCAGATGCCGTCCTATTCGACGATCTGAGGAGTGCCGAGAATGTCTGCCACCGCCACCGCCGAACTAGTCGCCGAGTCGCTTCCTCTGCTGCTGTCGATAAGCCAGCTCGCCGAGATGCTGCAAATGAGCGTCTCCGGAATCCATGTCCAACGTCATCGAGGGCAGGAGCCTGGTGCGCTCGGTTTCATGATTGGTCGGAAGGTCTATTACCGATTCTCCGAAATCGAGGCGTTTCTAGATCAGAAGTCTGTCGAGGCTGCAGCTCTCGCCGACCGGCTCCGAGCTGAGGACTTCTGATGTCTCGGCGAAAGCAAACCGGCGACCCCTCGTCAGGATCGCCGGTCTCAGTACTCGGACAGTCACTCAAACTCTCCACCAGAGAGAATAGAGCACCTGTCCGACAGAATCTCAACCGGTCGCCATGAGTCCGGCCAAACTGAGCGGAGTCGTCCTCCGCTGGCAGGCGCTGCTGATCGCTGGTCTGGTTGAAGTCGGTCCTCCGAACCAGACGAGGATTCTCGCCGTCGCTGCAGCCTGCGTCTCTCACGCCAACCCTGACGGCTCTCGCATGGAGGCCGGAATAAGACGCCTCGCCAGGGAGACCGGCCAGCATTACGGACGAGCGCAGGAGGCTCTGAGCTGGCTCATCGAGGAGGGCTGGCTGACGTTCGATCGGAGGATCGCCAGAGGAGGCCGGAGGCTCCGTCTGACCTTCCCTCAGCGATCCGGTGAGAGCAACGCTGGAAACACTGCCAGCGATCCGGTGACAGCAACGCTGGCAACCGGTCAGCGATCCGGTCAGCGATCCGGTGAGGGCAACGAACCTCCTACCTCCGACCATAGGGAGGAGGAGGAGGAGCGCACGAGACCGGCTGAGACCGGTCTCTCAGCGCACCTCCCAAGAGACAGCGATCGCAGCGATCAGCTGATCGACTTCGATGCAGGAGGACAGCGATCGACGACGGAGAAGAAAAGACCGGAACCGGACGAGGTCGCTCAGGCTGCAGAGTGGAGACGGAAAACGATCGGCGAGCTGGTGAGATCGTCGAGCTGGTCGGTCCTCAAACTGTCCGACGTCGATCCCACTAACGCCGACCTGATCGCCGCCTGTCTGAAACTCGATCGGGGAGGCTGGACTCTCGGAGATCTCAAACTGTCGGACTATCTGAGAAACCCTCCGGCAACGCTCAGCCGTCCGACCGGCTGGCTCCTGAAGTTCCTGCGAGAGCTGCCGGACTCGCCGTCAGCAGATCCGAGCATCGCTGCAGCACGCCTCCGAGCCGAGGAGCAGGCGAACGCAGAACGGGAGGCAGAGGAGGAGCAGGAACGCATCGAGGCTGCAGCAGTCGAGGAGGCCGGGGAGCGAGCCGAGAGGCGAGAGGTCGAGGCGAAGCGAGATCGGTGGATCGCTGAGACGTTCACCGGTCCTCAGCTGGTCGAAGATGTCGCCAGAATCGGAGGAACCGGAGACCTCTCCGAATTTCGTCGAGATCCGGATCAGCTGCTGACCGTCACAGTCGCCGTCGAGCTGGGCTGGCTCGCTCAGATAAAGCGGACTGGGAATTATCGAGTCACTGCGACCGGCGCTGAGATGCTGGAGCAGAGAGCAGCTGCAGCGGAGGAGGAGTAGCTCATGTCCTCCCTCGCCTCGGAATCGACCAGACCAGAAATCGGGGAGGGTATCGGAGTCGCTGCAGAGGCTCTCGGTGTGGCTCTGCTCAGACCTGAGGTGCTCGCTGTCATCGGTCCGCTCCCTGGAGATCAGATCGGACTGAGGACTCTCCTCCTCGGCTCAGTTGGGAGAGCAGTTGGGAGAACTGACAGCAGCGCTCCCCTTCGACACACTGAGACAGTGACAGTCAGAGACGCAGCCGAGCAGCTCAACTACTCCGATGAGTGGATAAGGAAGCTCGGGAAGAGAGGCGAGCTGGCACTCAGCCAACCAGGAGGTTTTAAGACCGGCTGGCTGGTCGAGCAGACCTCAGTCGATCGGTTCCTCGACCTGCGATCTCTGAAAGCGTTTTTCAGACAGCTCGACGAGGAGGACCGGAAGTGCAGACAACGGATCAGCCGGATTATCGGATCGCAGACGGAACTGACAGCGAGCAGGACTGGGTCGAGGAGATCCTCGACGACATAAGCCGGCGAGGAGAGACGGACCGGCTCCGACTCGACGAGATCGCCGGACGCCTCGACGGTCTCCCCGATCCTCTCGGCTCTCTGAATCAGGCCGTCTCAGATCTGCTCAACGGAGCACCGCCACCGCTCAGGAGGAACCGATGACCGACAAGCACACCCACACCGAGGAGGCGCCTCCTCCTGGTCTCAGACGGAAACAGGACCGGAATCCGAAAGCCGTCGAGGAGGAGCTGACTCCTGAGGAGGAGACCGCTCAACGAGCGCAGGCGATAGAGATCGCAGACGCTATCGCCGGAAGCAAAGAACCGACTCCGACCGGAGACGATCCGAAAGACATCGCAGCGAGGATTTCCCTATGAACAGAATCAGCCGCAACATCGAGAACCTGCTCGACCTGATCGGAGCACCCGACGACATCGCCGAGAGGCTGGCTGGCATCGACCGGCTGACAGCCGAAGTCGCCGAGAGGGGAGCGCTCCAGGCGTCCTCCCCCTCGCAGGCTGCGCTGCAGATGGATGGAGCGACAGCAGTCGAAGCGAGGGAGGAGATCGCTCGGCTCGACGCTGAGATCGCAGCCAGGAACCTCGACCAGAAATCGACTTATCAGGCGATCGAGGGACTGCATCGAGTCGTCGCTCGCAAAGTCGCCGAGCAGACCACCGAGATTGTTGAGGGACCGCTGAGAGTCGTCGTCTCTGACCTGCTCGACGACGTCTCAGGAGCTGCAGCGAAACTGTCCAAGTTTGCGCCGGACTTCGACCGAGAGGACATCGACCGAGGGACGGCAGCCGAGCAGAAAGCGTGGCTGTCAGCTCTCGACTTGAACGAGGATCTCACGACTCTGATTAAGGGCTGGCTGTCTCTGATGCAGGGAGCCTCACGCCGAGGAGGACCGGCGACAGGGTCACGCCTCGACGCTTACCTGCTGCCTCGGAGACCAGGGGGAGTTGCTGCCTGGCTGTGGCCGGAGGATGGCTCCCCTCCTCCCTCTGTGCCGGTTTCGGTCCTCGATGGTGTCAGGGTGCATTGTCTCGCTATCGCTCCCTATAGGGACGCCTATCGACTGGCCTCCCCTCCTGAGCTGGTAGCCCTGGCCCGTCGATACGGGGGGCAGTTAGAGCATCCACATCGAGCAGGCCGGAGGAGACCAGAGGCAGGAATACTGCAGCCGAAACAGGCAGCAGCTCCCCCCTCCCGTCAGAAAGCGCCGAGTGTTGTCTGATGGCTGTCGCCGTGGCTGAGTCAGGAAGTAGCGAGGAGGGATTTAGCTCCCCTTCCTCGGTGCCTCCGTCCCTGGCTCAGCTGTGAGATCTCTCGACGAGAAAGGCGACGAGATCGCGCGACTGTTGCCGCCTCTTATCGGCTGGCCGACAGTCTCTGGCTGGGTCGCTGTCTCTCTGAGGTGGGGGATGACCCCTAACGCTCTAAGCGATAGACCGGCGAACATAGGGCAAGCGTCTGTGTACGGGTTACGATTTTCACTACTCAGACCTCAAGCCGAACATAAATGTCGTTATGTGCGACCGAGCGATTGACGCCGACGGTGCTTTGTTCCTCCTTCTGGGATCGGCCCCGGCGGTACCGTTGCAGGCCATGGCACTGACCGACAGACAACGCGTACTCGTGATGAGCGATGCATCGAGTTGGATCAAAGTCGCGGCCAGCGTGACCAGTCGGATCGTCGATGAGGGGCAAGAGGTAATGGACGCCATCATTGACAGTGATGGGTCAATCAATGTCGATCCAAAGCTGGTAGCCAAGATCTTTCGCGTCGCCATGATGAATGTCCACACCATCGCCGTATCGCTACGCCAGATCGACCGCCACCTTCAATTCCTGGCTTCGGAGTGGTCGGGCGACCTGGCAAGAAAGGGAGCCGAATTCAGGAGTTTGTATGCGGATTCCGACATGAAGGATTTTCGAGACGTGGTCGAACACTCCGCCGACTACACGGCGGACAAGGGATGCAAACCCGAGTTGAAGCAAAGTGAGCAGGCTGGTTACAGCGTTTTGTCCGTCGGGGGAACGATAGAAGGTGTTTCGATCTTCGGAAAGACGTACGACATTGTGCCTCTTATTGAGGCTGCGATTGTCTTACTTCCGCTCCTTGCGCCCGAAGAGAGAGTCGCTCCGAACTGACCGTGATCTCCGACCTCCCCTAACCGGCATTATGTGCGGTCACTTGCCACGCTGAATACCGCACATAAGTGCCGTTATGTGCGCCAGTTTCCCTTGGATTCGTATTGAGCCCCATCTAGATGCCGACGGCTGCAGTGCTCATGAGGCCATTCAGACCTACGGCTCTGAACCTTGCGCTATGGCTTGACGGCCGTGACTACATGCGCCGGCGATTTGAACACCAGACGGCCTTCCGAGTCGAGCATCTCTTGCATCAGCTCGTCGGCGTCGGTGAGCATCGCCTCGAACGCAAGCTCATCGAGCAAGTCCGCGAGAGCGGCGCTGCTCCGGACCTCTGCCTCCGCGAATCCGGAAGCCGACCGGAATCTCTCCCAACCCCATACGGTCTCAATCTCAAAGCCAGCTATGCCAGCCCGGTCGAAGATCGACGCCACTGCCTCGAGGTCGCCCAACGCGAACCGTCCCCCCATGTCATCCGCCACGTCCTCGCCCATGTGCAGTCTCGCCAGATCCACCAGCGCCTCATACTGAGGCGTAGCTTCGATAGGCCCAGACACGACCACAGCCATGCGTCCCCCAGGGGCCAATACACGCCACATCTCAGATGCCGCTGTGATCCGATCCCCGAAGAACATCATGGCGAACTGGCTCACGACCTTGTCACAGGACCGATCGGGCAAAGGGAGGTCTTCGGCTCTGCCTTCCAGCCAGACGATCTCACCACCCATACGTTTGGCGATTGTGAGCATTGCCTCGTTGGGATCGATTCCAGTCACAGAACCAGCTGCACCGACCCGTCGAGCGCACTCGCGGGCAACAACACCAGTCCCGCATCCGACGTCGACAACGCGATCTTCGGCTTCAACGAGGGCGGCATCCGCGGTTCTCACAGCCCACCCGTCCAACATGGCCGGACCCCAGTCCCGTTGGTACCACCCGGCCGCTTCTACCCGCGCCGCAAGATCTGAACTCTCGCCCACAGACCCGATACTACGCATCGAACCGCAGCCGGAACCGTCGACTACCGCTACCAATTGGTCAAGTCAGCACATCAGCCGCTCATAACCGGCATTATGTGCGGCCTACTAGTGGGCCGAGGCTGAACATTGGAACCGACTGCAGCGACGTAGCCGAAACAAACAGCGGCCCACCCGGTTCGGTCGCCGTAGCCTGCGATGAATGCCTTCCATATATCGGATCACCTACCCGAACGGCAAGATCTACGTTGGCAAGGACTTGACAGACACCGTGAACTACTTCGGAAGCGCCAACAACGATCTCATACATGCTGATTTCCCTCCTGAAGAGACACTGATTTTCAAGGTCAAGAAGGAGATTCTCTTTCGCTCGGAGAGCCCAGAGGAAGTAAACCGACGAGAGAGTGAGTTCATTCGCAAGAATCGGTCAAACGATCCCCAGCACGGCTACAACCGGTGGCCTCCGATCAACGTATCTCAAGAGTAGGTTGAACATATGAAGTCCAGCCTTCCGTCCTACGGCGAATTGATGCTGCCGGTCTTAAGAGCGGTACTCGCACTGGGCGGTTCAGGAGCATCGAGTGAAATCACTGAGTCCGTGATCGAGGCGCAAGGGTTCTCGGAGGACATGCTCGCCGTGACTTACGACGGACGAGAGAAATCCATTCTTGTTGACCGTCTGGACTGGGCTCGCAGCTACTGCAAACTCGGCGGTGTCCTCGAAAGCCCAAAGCGGGGGCTCTTCCTAATCACGGACCTCGGCAGAGAAATCGCCGGTCTGTCTGACTCGGAGGCGGATAAACGCCTCAAGGAAGTCGATCACGCAGTGAGAAAGGCCCGAAGGAAGAGCCCGAAGAAGGTCTCCGACTCGGACAGCGAAGAATCTGAGAGTGGCCTTGAAGACGATGAATCATGGCGAGAGGCGCTTCTTGCTCGCTTGCACGAGTTAACGCCCGAAGCGTTCGAGCACTTTGTGCTTTATGTGCTTCGGTCTCAGGGAATGGAACTGAAGCGTGTCGGTGGCTCAGGCGATGAGGGTGTTGATGGCATCGGCACGGCACCAATAGGCGGCGGCGTCCTCTCGACGACAATCGCAGTCCAAGCGAAACGCTACGAACCCTCCAAGACTGTCGGCAGGGAAACGGTGGCGCTATTTCAGAGCGATGCAACGGCTGCAGGTGCCGAGCATGGAGTGCTGGTGACTACAGCTCGCTTTTCCGGACCTGCCAGACAGGCAGCTCTCAACAGACACCCCACAATCGACCTTGTTGACGGTCGGAAGCTAACTGAACTTTGCCTCGATGGGAGTATCGGGATTTTCTTGAGCCCGGTTGTGAGCGAAGACTTCTTCGACCGCTTTGAAGAGTTGTAGAGAGGCTCCAGCCCGCCTATAAACATCGGCATTATGTGCGGTCATTTGTTGCCGTTGTGAGAGGAGCAGCAATCCTCTGGTTGGCTTTGTATGAGGCCAACTCATGCCGGTCTCATGCCGTGATAACGTGCATTACTCTAAACACAATGAGATGCCAGTAAGCGCAATTATACAGGTGTCACCTGGGTTACTGCTGCTTGCCCAGGTCAGCGATGTGCAGGGATCTGCTCTTACAAGGCAGGGGTCGGCGGTTCGAGTCCGTCAACGCCCACTATCAAAAGACTAGGTCAGCGGCCAGTGGCGCCCTCCGGTCTCAGGTCGACCACGTCGCCAGGGCGCGCCGAGGGCGCGGAAGGGAGCGCATAGAGGCCGTCGAGGCGGTCCGCCACGTCGGCGCCGAGGCCCTCCATCAGGACCACGCTCGACACCTACGGGCATCTCATGCCGGAGATTGACGAAGGTCTGGCGGACATGCTCGACGCGGACATGAAGGATGCCCACTCCACCACGAACGCTCATGCGGTGGGGCGCACACAATCCTTGCGAGCTCAAGGGGTCATTGCATCACTTCGGCGAGTTTCTCTGATGGTGTCATCCCGTCGAGGGTCTGTCGAGGCCGTCCGTTTAGGGAGTGGGCAGCCTTGTCGAGGTCGGCCTGTGTGAGCAGGCTCATGTCGGAGCCTTTGGGAAAGTATGTGGTGTCCCTGATTCGGTCGACATGAGAGGCCATCTTCGTGGGAAGGAAGACGGGACATGTGATCCTCCAGTTCGCCAGCCAACCATGAACTGGGGAAGAGCGATGCGCCGCATCGAGGCGGGTGTCTTGGGAGGTGATAGGAACCTGACATTACGAGTTGCTTGTAATGTGTAATCGTGTTACATTGTGGCTGTGAGTGACGTGTGGACCCAAGTCAGCAAGACCCTCGAAGAACACGGTATTGATTTCCGAATAGGGCTGGGAGGCGAAGACGACCTCGCCAACTGCACTGTGTTGTGCCTGGCCGGTGACATGAAGACCACTGTCGCCGAAATGGGACGCACATCCCGAGATCAAGTAGTGATGGTGCGCATCGACGAGGACACCAAGAGCGACCTGGACGACTGGGTCGAGACCGGGGCGGTTAGAAGCCGATCGGAAGCTGCCGCCCTGTTCATACGGGAAGGGATCAAAGTCCGATCCGGGGAGCTCGACCAGCTCAGAGAGGCCCTTGAAGACGTCGGTCAGGCCAAGCAGCGTCTCGAGGACCAAGCAAGACAAGTGATCGGGGACATACCCGACCTCACCACCTGAATATCAAGATCTGTCACAAGACCAAGCGAAAGGAGAGCGAAATGAAGAGATTCACGATTCCCCGTGTAGCCCACTGTTCCGACGGCTGTAGATCTGAGTCCCGGGCATGACCCAAAACTGTCTTGACAACCTGAAACCCCCCCCGGCTTGACGCTGGGGGGGTTTCGCTCGTCGACGCTGATCTGGTCGATGCCTTCGCTCAGACGCCGGCAGCGACCGCCTTGCTGGCCCCGATGCGACCGCCGGACTTGGGGTCGAAGAAATGCAGCTTTGACGTATCCACAACCAGCTCGACTGTATCGCCGTGCTTCACCCTTATGTCGGGGCTGACTCGAGCAACGAATTGCGTCTTGTCGCCAAGCGATGAGACGGTGTGGCCGGTGTCTGCCAGTAGTTCCTCGATGTCCGGCGTGATAACAGGACTTCTGTCGATGGAGAAGTGAATGTAGGTATCCGCACCGAGCATCTCGGTCACTTCCACCTTCGCCTGCAGCGCCCGCTCCGGGTCTGATCCGACCACGGCGGCGGCCTCCAGCCCGCTGGGACGGAGGCCGATCACGAGTTCCTCATTCATGTGATTCTCCAGACCTGGATGATTGTCCAGCGTTGCCTTGTCGACAGCGAGACGAGTGTTGGGCAACACCGCGATGACTTTGTCCCCTTCGGTCTCGAGGTGGCAATAGGTGAGATTCATTGATGGGCTCCCGATGAATCCCGCGACGAAGAGATTGTCCGGATGGTCGTACAGCTCTGTGGGATGGCCCACTTGCTGGAGGTTGTAGGGACGGGTTTCCGATACGGAGCGAAGGACGGCCACCCGGTCGCCCAGAGTCATCGCCTCGACTTGATCGTGGGTGACGTACACCGTGGTAGTTCCCAAACGATTATGAAGACGCTCCAGCTCGGCCCGCATCTGCACCCTGAGTTTGGCGTCGAGATTGGAAAGGGGCTCGTCCATCAGGAAGGCAGCAGGCTCACGGACGATGGCGCGGCCCATGGCCACCCGCTGTCGCTGGCCACCGGACAGGGCTTTTGGCTTGCGCTCGAGGAGATCGACTATCTCGAGTACGTCTGCGGCGTCTGTGACGAGACGATCGATGTCCTCCTTCTTGAACTTCCGCAACTTGAGCCCGAATGCCATGTTGTCGTATACCGACATGTGGGGATAGAGGGCGTAATTCTGAAAGACCATGGCGATGTCTCGGTCTTTGGGGGCAACATCGTTGACCACCCGGTCCCCGATCATCATCACCCCTTCAGATATCTCCTCGAGACCAGCGATCATCCGCAGGATCGTCGATTTTCCACAGCCGGACGGCCCGACCAGAACCAGGAACTCGCCGTCGTGGATCTCGAGATCGACATTGCCGACCGCCCGGGTCCCTCCTTCGTAGATCTTCCCGAGACCCTGCATTGTTATTGCGGCCATAGTCGTCTCCTTCTGTGGTTAGCCGGGACTGAAGTCAATCCGCTGACCTTGTTCGGTCCGAACGTCAATCGCAAACGGAAGTGTGCTGAACAAGTCGTGGAAGAGTTCTTCGCCCATGTGAGCTTGTCTTCGCTGATCTCCTCGTGGCCGACCACTGTGCAGCACTCTATATTCGAAAGTCGACGCTGACGAGCGACCCTGTCTCCGGATCTTGTTAGTCGAAGGTAGCGTTATCTCAGAAGCGGAGACCACAATGCTCTCATGCCATTTCGGGTTCTCTCCCACACCGCCGACACCGGGATCGAGGCCACTGCCAACACCCTGGGCGACCTGATCGGGGAGCTCTGCGCCGGAATGTTCGGGCTCATTGGCTCCGCCGAGCCGGCATCAGCCAAGAAATGGGTCGAGGTGGAGGTGGTGGCGCAGGGTATGGAGGAGTTGGTGGTCGACACGCTATCCGAGTTGCTCTATCACTCCGAGGTCGAGAACCTCATCTTCTGTGCCTTCCGGGTATCGACGGGCCCCAAGGACTTCGCCGCCAGGGTGAAGGCAGGTGGTGTTCTCGTTGGTGCAGTTGAGCCGGTCGGGCCTCCGATAAAAGCAGTCACCTACCACGATCTGGTTGTAGAGCAGAGAGATGACGTCTGGTTCGGCCGGGTGTACTTCGACGTCTGACCTTTGGCCCTGGCAAACACCAGTCGAACACGGCACAGTGGTGATATGGAGTACCGGCGCATCTCTGACGTTGTCTGGGAACTCCCTGCCACCAGCGGGATGGCGGTTCCCGGCCGGATCTTCGCCTCAGAGGCCCTCATGGATTTGGTCCGGTTGGAGCATGCATCCACCCAGGTCGGCAATGTCGCCCACCTGCCCGGGATAGTGAAGGCCTCTTTTGCGATGCCCGACATTCATTGGGGTTACGGATTTCCCATCGGAGGGGTTGCAGCCACCGTCGTCAACGAGGGAGGAGTGGTCTCGCCTGGCGGTGTCGGTTTCGACATTTGTTGCGGTGTCCGACTGCTCGCATCGAGCTTCACAGAGGCCGACTTCGATAGCCACAAGGACGCGGTGATGGACAATCTCGACAGGCGGATCCCCCGCGGGCTTGGCAAGGGAGCGATTGCCGAGGCTCGCTTGGTGCCTGACGTGCTCGCCAGAGGCGCCGCGGCCGCTCTCGATGCCGGGTACGGCTGGGAAGACGACCTCGAGAAATGCGAGGAGAGAGGCACATCGGCCGGTGCCGACCCCTCGGTGATCAGCAACCGCGCCGTCGAGAGGGGACGGGGCCAGTTGGGCTCGTTGGGCGCCGGAAACCACTTTCTCGAGGTTCAAGTAGTCGACGAGATCCACGATCCCGCAGCGGCAAGTGTGTTTGGTCTAGCCGAGGGGATGCTGGTGGTGATGCTGCATTGCGGATCTCGTGGGCTTGGCCATCAGACCTGCACCGATCAACTGCGGATCATGGGCCCTGCGATGGGTCGCTACGACATCGCCCTACCCGATCGCCAACTTGCCTGTGTGCCGGTAAACACACCCGAGGGGCGTGAATACCTGGGGGCGATGGCTGCATCGGCCAACTTCGCTTGGGCCAACCGCCACATACTTGCCCATGTCGCTCGAGAGGCGTTCGCCGATGCCTTCGGTGTGTCTCCGAGAGCGACCGGGATGAGCCTCGTCTTCGATGTGGCCCACAATCTGGCCAAGATCGAGACTCATGAGGTCGGAGGCCGGCCCAAGAAACTGTGCGTGCATCGGAAGGGGGCTACCCGCGCCTTCGGGCCGGGGCATCCCGACCTGCCCGAGGACCTGATCGCTGTCGGTCAACCGGTACTTGTGCCGGGGTCGATGGGAACGGCCTCATGGGTGCTGCGCGGCGTGAGCGACAACCCGGCCTTTGCCTCCGCAGCTCACGGAGCAGGACGAGTGATGAGTCGCAAGATGGCGAAGAAGAAGGAGTCGGGTCAAACGGTGCGCGAACAACTCCAGGCCAGAGGAATATCGGTACGAGCCGGGTCGATCAGACTGCTCTCCGAGGAGGCTCCGTATGCCTACAAGGACGTTGACGAAGTGGCCGACGTATGTGCACGAGCCGGTCTGGCCGCCAAGGTGGCCCGGCTGCGGCCTGTCGGCGTGGTCAAGGGCTGAGTTTCACCCCCTCCGGCCCACGGGCGTCGGCGATTTCTGAGCTACCTCGCTCCAGCCGCGGCTTTCCTTCTCCTATGTTTGATCACGGCGTCGCTTCCCGGCCAGACAACAGCCTCATGTCCGTCCTCGGACCACCTCACTTCGTAGGGAGGACCGCCACGTTCCCCGCGGACTTCCAGGATTTCGGCGTGCCTTTCGCGTTCACCGACACGATGACCCTTGATGACCAACTGGTCTCCAGGTTTGGCGCGCACTGTGACCTCCAATCACTGAACATCACGACCGTAAACCCGGCCAATCCAAGCCCTCTAGAGGCCAAAGACCCATCTGCGGGATGCCGGCCGACAGATATCCATCATGCGACGCGCATCTCCTCGACCGCTTCGAGATCCGCGCTGAGTGCTTGCAGCGTCTCGGAGATGAATCCGGACAGCCGATGTTCGGGAAGGCCGATCAATTCCGAGATCCTCGCCATCGTCTCCGGTCGCCCGTCTTCCAATCCGAAACGCAGAGTGAGTGCCCGGCGCTGGAGATCGGGGAGAGCGGCGAGACTGCGCGCAAGTGCCTCACCGAGGACTCGCTGCTCAACTACGAGTTCAGGATCCGGGGTATCGGCATCGGCAATGAAGTCACCGAGTTGGGCTCCATCATCCCCGATCGGAGTCTCCAGAGCGACAGTGACACCCACCGACAGAGCCTTTTCGACTTCTCTCGGACTGATTCCGGTCTCCTCGGCGATCTCCGCCGGCGTGGCTGAACGACCGAGTGTCGTGCGAAGCGTCTCGGAAGCGGCGCGGACGGGGGCAAGGTTGTCGAACACCCCTGTCGGAATGCGGATCGAGTCACCCAGACTGGCGCGGACCCGTTGCATCGCCTGTCGGATCCACCAGGTTGCGTAGGTGGAGAACTTGAATCCCCTGCGCCAATCAAATCTCTCCACCGCCTTGATCAAACCCAGGTTTCCCTCTTGAACGAGATCGAGCATGTCAACGTTGCCCCCGGCATAGCGCCGGGCGTTGGCGACAACCAGACGCAGATTGGCCGCGATGAACTGCTCGCGCGCCTGGCTCCCGAAACGAATTGAGCGTTGTAAACGAGCGCGTTCGGCGGCCTCTCTTGGAATCCCGGTGTCCAAACGGCGCTGGGCCTCGCTGGCCATCTCCATGGCCTGAGCGAGGCGAACCTCATCCTCTGCGGTGAGCAAATCGTACCGGCCGATATCGGCGAGATACTGCTTGAGGACATCGGTAGTCAGGCGGCCGCTCTCGTCAACGAGCCCGCTTGCCCGGGTTGTGTTGTCTGTCATCTGGTCCTTCACAATAAGCCGAACGCCTGTTCGACCGAAATTGTTCCCACAACGGCAAATTGGCCGACCAGGCCGGGACCGAGGGCTCTTCGCAAGCGAGTCCTCGCCGGGTACGTTCGATGTGGCCCTTGAAGAGGCGCGCTATTTTCCCTGGTGACCAGCTTGGCTGAGGAACCAGTCACAGGCCAGCACAGCCACCTCTTCCAACGCCCCGGGCTCCTCGAACAGGTGGGTGGCGCCGGGCACAACCACAAGGCGCCTCTCGCATCGAAGCTTGTCTAGGGCCCGTCTGTTGAGTCCCTCCACGACCTCGTCTCGGCTTCCGACGATGAGGAGGGTGCGGGCCCGAACCTCGGAGAGACGTGCCCCGGCCAAATCGGGTCGACCGCCTCTGGAGACGACCGCTGCTGGCTGTGCCGTCGGCTCGGCGGCGGCCCAGAGCGCGGCGGCAGCGCCAGTGCTGGCGCCAAAATACGAGATGGGGACGTCCAGGGCCTCGGGCTGAGAGCGCAACCAGTTGGTGACCTTGGAAAGACGCTCACCCAAGAGCTGAATGTCGAAGACATTGGCTCTGTCTCTCTCCTCGTCAGGTGTCAACAGGTCAAAAAGGAGAGTTCCCAACCCTGCCTGGTTCAGCATTTCGGCCACGAAACGGTTGCGCGGGCTGAGACGACTGCTTCCGCTCCCGTGAGCGAACACCACCAAGCCCTTGGGGTGGCGCGGGATTGTCAGGTGTCCGACGAGGCGGAGAGATTCGACGGACACGACGACCTCCTCGTCACGCGCCGAACGTGTTTCTGCCGATTCCCCTGCCGACACTCCGTTACGTCTCTCGGGTTTTTCCAGCAAATCGATGGCCTCGTCGTCTCTGACCCGGGCAAGTCTGCGCAGAACTTGCCGACGGCCCATAGTGGCTCTGCTTCGTGCAGCCAGATTACGTCATCTGCATCCCGCCGGAGTTCTCTGAACATGGCCGGTGGCGCGGTGGTAACCACCAGGACAACTATCCAGGCACCCTGAGCTCGTGTCCGTCTGTCATGATTGATCAGCCAGAAGAAAGGATGCTCCATTGGCAGAACTCGAAGGGAGAGTCGCCATCGTTACCGGGTCGTCAAGCGGGATCGGCGAGGCGGTCGCCCGTCGTTTCAGCGCTGCGGGCGCTCAGGTCGTCGTCAATTCGGCAACCTCGGTCGCGGCCGGTGAAGATGTCTCCCAGTCGCTCCCAGGTGAATCGATCTACGTTCAGGCCGATATCAGTGATCAGGGCCAAGGACGGGCTCTGGTCGATGCCACGGTCGACCGCTTTGGCCAACTCGACGTCCTTGTCAACAACGCCGGATGGACCACTCAGGTTGCTCATGAGGATCTGGATGCTCTCACCGACGAGATCTTCCGGCGCACCTTCGAGGTCAATGTTTTTGGGACCTGGTGGCTGACCAAGTCCGCAATGCCCCATCTCGGAAAGTCTCCCGACGGCAACGTGGTGATGGTCACCTCGATCGCGGGAGTCCGCCCAATCGGCAGTTCGATTGCGTACTCCATGAGCAAGGCGGCTCTCAACCAATTGACCGTGCTGCTGGCGAAATCGTGTGGTCCGGTGCGGGTCAACGCAGTGGCGCCCGGACTCGTGGCCACTCCTTGGACGTCAGATTGGGAAGGAATGCACAAACACGTGTCGGACACTGCTCCGCTCGGTCGGTCGGCAACACCAGACGACATCGCGCACTCCGTGATCGCCCTGGCCACCAACGCCTACACAACCGGGGAGGTGATGGTTGTCGACGGAGGGCTGAGCCAGGTTATCTGAACAATTCTTGAACCAAACAGAGAGTTCGATCCGACCGCTCGGTGAATCTTTCTATGCTGTGATCGGTGTCAGATGAGAGAGCGATGACCCAAGATCAACGAGATGCTTCCGCGCTTCCAGAAGGCGCAGACGAATATGTCAGTTACGACACGCCGGCCGGGGCCGAGCACTACACCGATGAGGGCCGTCTCAAGAAGCGTTTCTACGAGAGCGAACTGGCCCAACTCCAGGAAGATCTGGTCAAACTCCAGTACTGGGTGGTTCAGGAGGGACTTCGTGTTGCGATCATCTTCGAGGGACGTGGCACGGCCGGCAAAGGTGGTGTGATCAAGAGGATCACGGAGCGCACTAGCGCAAGAATCGTGCGTGTGGCTGCCCTTCCCAAACCGACGGAACGTGAGTTGACCCAGTGGTATTTTCAGCGTTATGTCAGTCATCTGCCGGCGGCAGGCGAGATCGTTCTCTTCGACCGCAGTTGGTACAACCGGTCCAACGTCGAGTGGGTGATGGGTTTCTGCACAGATGACGAGCATGAGGAGTTCTTGCGATCCTGTCCCGAGTTCGAGCGGATGCTGGTCCGTTCGGGGATAACCGTGCTCAAGTACTGGTTCTCGGTGGGTTATGACGAGCAACGCAAGCGGTTCGAATCACGGAATCGGGAACCCCTCAAGCGTTGGAAGCTCTCCGACATGGATCTGGAGGAGCATCGCCAATACGTGCGCTATTCGATGGCCAAGGACACCACCTTCCAGTTCACGGACATCAAGCAGGCACCCTGGTACGTGGTTCCGTCCGATTACAAGAGGCGGGCACGGCTCAACTGCATAAGCCACATCCTTTCCCAGATCGACTACGCCGACGTCACACCTGATCCGGTCGAGATCCCGGTCATGGAAAACCTTCCCTACATGAGACCACCCTTCCAGGAGCAAACCTTCGTCGACCAGATCTACTGAGGCCGAGGGTGAAGAGGGTTAGGAATAGACGGCCGGGTTCATCTATCTGATCAGGAACCCGGGATTGAGAGCGTCGTCCGGATCGATCCACAATTCACTCCTGCCCACGATGTGGGCGGTGCCTGAGATTTCCGGTATCACGGCCTGGTATTCCCCGGCGGTAGCCGTGTCGACGATCCGGCCGGTGAATTCGCTGCCGACGACGCTCTCAACGGTAATCCTCTGATCGAGGTCGATCTCGCCCCGGGCGTGAAGGATCGCCAGTCGACCACTGACCCCGGTGCCGGTCGGAGAACGATCGACCTCGCCGTCTGCAAACACACAGACGTGTCGACTGTGGTTGGCCGGGTCGACCGGTTCTCCCGTGAAGACCACTCCGTAGAGGAAACCGAGTTCGGAATCGTCGGGGTGCTCGATCGACTGGCTCGCGCTTATGGCTTTCTTGATCGCCCGACCTGATGCCACGAGTGCCGCGGCATCGGAAAGGTCGACACCGATGGAGTCTGCGCCGACGTAGGCGTAGAAAGCTCCCCCAAAAGCGAGGTCGTAGGTCATGTCGCCGATTCCTTCGACTGTGATCGTCGATGTGAGTTCGGTGACGAACGAGGGGACGTTCCGGAACTGAACCGAGGCCACCCGCCCATTCTCGATGCTCGGCATGGCGGTCACCTGGCCGGCGGGCGTGTCGATTCGGATCGTGGTCTCGTCTGGTTGGAGCTGAAGGATTCCTGTGTCGAGTACAACCTTGGTCAGCGCGATGATCCCGTGACCACACATCGTAGAGAAACCGTCGTTGTGAAGAAACAAGACAGACAAATCGCTGTCGGGTTCGACGGGTGGGCCGAGCCAACCCCCGTACATGTCGGCGTGTCCCCGCGGTTCCCACATCAGCGCGATCCTCAACTCGTCGAGGTTCTTCTGAGCGAAGCTGCGTTTCTCCAATACGGTCTCGCCAGGAATGGCTGGCAGGCCCTCGATCACCACCCTGAATGGCTCGCCACCTGCATGTGAGTCGACAACGGTGAGCTTCTGCCAGTGGTCGGGTGGTTGCCAACCGAGTGCGGGGGAGAGGTCCATTCCGCAGAGGAGGATACGTCGGTCTCTACGATCCTGGGTGTGTCACAAGTTCGTGATCTCACCGAGGCGCTGGCAGAGCGCACCCGACCCGAGAACGCTGCCTCCTGGGACCCTGTCGGTCTCCAACTCGGCGACCCGAACGCGTCGATCGAGCGTGCCGGCGTCTGTCATGAGGTGAACGAAGATGTCATCGAGGCTCTAGAGCAGACGTCCATCGATTTGCTGGTGACCTATCACCCGCTTCTCTTCGAGCCGACCAACCGGTTGCTGGCCGGACGCTCTGCCGAGGCTCGCGCTTTTCGGCTGGTGTCGATGGGGGTGAACCTCCTTGTGACTCACACCGACTTTGACGCCGCCCCCGGCGGAACCGCCGATGCCCTCGCAGCCACACTCGAACTCCGGAGGCTGGAGCCGTTTGGCGGCGACCCTGCGGAGGGCATCCCTGACATCGGCCGAGTGGGTGACTTCGACGGTACCCTCGCCGCTCTCGACGCTCTTGTTTCGGATGCCTTCGGTGCCAATGGTCTACGAATCACCGGCGATCGGCATGACCCCGTCGACCGGGTGGTAGTTGTCCCCGGGTCCGGTTCGGACTTCATTGGCGCCGCAGCGGATCGAGCGGACGCTCTGGTGACAGGCGACGTTCCTCACCATCGGGCAGTTCGGGCGGCAGATCTTGGCCTTGCGATCATCGATCCTGGCCATACGGCCACCGAGCGGCCCGGGATGAGGGCCCTCGTCGATCTCATTGTCAGTGTCTCTGATGTGGAGGTGGTCGATCTGACAAACATCGACCCGCAAACATGGACCTGACAGACGGTTGTGTCAACCTCCTCGATCATCGCAACTAGCCTCCCCAACTTGATGGAGCTACCGAGTCTCGCCGATCTCCTCGATGTGCAAAAGCTGGATCTTCAGATAGATCGTCTCCTCGAGAAGCGACAGTCACTTCCGGAGTTGGAGGTCTATAAGACGGTCGACTCCAGCCTCAAGGAACTCGAGGCGAAGAGAGTCGCCTCGGCCGAAATTCTGAGACAGCTCGACCTTCAACTGGACAAGTCTGATGGCGAACTCGAGATCCTCGAGGTCAAGCTGAAGGAACACGAGACACGGTTGTTCGCCGGTGGAATGAGCGCCCGGGAGACCGAGTACATGCGTCTCGAGGTTCAGGGGCTGAAAGGACAGGATGAGGCAATGGAGGAGAGGGTTCTCCGGATGTTGGAGGACATTGATCCGGCCCGGGACGAGGTAGCGGCTCTCGAATCCGAGATCGCGGTTGCGACCAGCGAGAAGGTGGAGCTTGAAGCATCCATCAAGGAGCAGTGGAAGAAGATCGACGCGGAACTGGCACGCAAAGAGGAGCGGAAGAAGGAAGCCGTACGCCCGATAGACGACGACCTCATGGAGCTTTACGAGAAGCTGCGACGGATCAAAGAGGGCGTGGCCGTTGCCTCATATGACCACAACGTCTGTGGCGGATGCCACATGGCATTCTCGCCCGCAGAGCAGGAGCAGGCGTTCGGTTCCGATTTGCCTCGGTGTGTGCACTGTCGCAGGATCCTCGTCGCCTGACCCATGTTGTTCTGGCACCTTGGGGCGAGCCTCTGGCTCTTCCGGTGGATCTTTCGTGACCCCAAGGTCGATGTCCGGTTTCTGTTCCTTGGTGCGATCCTTTCCGATCTGATCGATCTACCGATCGGGACCTTTTTTCTGGCCGACCGCTACTCCACAGGAGAGCTTTGGTTTCACTCCCTGATCTTGCCCAGCCTCTACATGGCTCTGGTTCTCGTGCTGACCCGGCGAGGACGCCGACGACGCGCCTGGATGGCATTGGGGATCGGGTGGCTGTTTCATCTCGTGTTGGATGCCATGTGGGTGAACCAGGATGTCTTTCTCTGGCCGTTCTTCGGTTTGGAGATTCCCGCCGGGGAGGCTCCGTTCTGGTCGCTGGCATGGGAGCGCGCCCTGTCCGACCCCTGGCGTTGGGTAAAGGAGGTAGCAGGTCTCGCCTACCTGATCTGGCTGTGGCTGGCGTTGGGTCTCAACGTCGCAGAGCGACGCCGGAGAGTGTGGACGGCAGGAAGGCTTCCCGGGTATGTGGGCGATGAGAGCTAGTGCTCCGGCCACCAACGCTGGCGATGTTGAGGGCGAGACAGTGGTGTCTCTGGCAAGGACGCAGGACGAGGGCGCACCTGGCCGTTCGTCGAGGACGAGGACACCGCCAGGGGCATCACTGGCCGTCGTGAACACGGCAAACGTTGGTGGCCGGGGCACTAGTGCTCTTCTCCTCGTAGTGGTTGTGGTGATAGCCGCTTGTGGCGGGGGTGCCGAGATCGTCTCACCGACCGACACCGTCGGCCCTGGAGCAGACACCCCTCAAGATGCCGTCGTAGAGCTCA
>Ga0255052_10000124_pt1 | contig 56663 bp, 53 predicted proteins | sample JV7_2_21_MG_FD_188632 | JGI IMG/M metagenome (GOLD analysis project Ga0255052, IMG submission 188632) | Seawater microbial communities from Jervis Inlet, British Columbia, Canada - JV7_2_21 | ecosystem: Environmental > Aquatic > Marine > Inlet | place: Canada: British Columbia | collected...
ACCTTGCGTCACTTCCATCGTGACGGCTTGACCCTCTTTGAGAGTCTTGAATCCTTCCATCTGAATCGCGCTGTGATGAACAAAAACATCCTGCCCACCTTCGCGCTCGATGAAACCAAATCCCTTATCGTCGTTGAACCACTTGACGGTTCCTGAAACTCTTTCGCCTGACATATCTACCTCGTAACAAAAACGCCGCCCGGAGACGGTCTCGACGCCCACCCTCTGGGAGTTGACAGCGCAAATACTACCTGTAATCGCAAAGCAAGGCTCGCGATTTGCGGCGCATATAGCAGCCGGGAATCGTCACATATTATTTAACGGCAGCTTTTTCAGCAGGTTTCGAAGCTTTTTTGCGATGCAGCACGCGGTGCGTGTAAAAACATCGACATCAGCGATCCATCGCTAAATTGCGCAATTGCGCAATTTAGCGTCGTTTTCACGCAACAAACGAATTGGACAAAAAAAAGGGCGGGCATCCTGCCCGCCCGGACTGTCAGGCCTCGACGGCTTGTGGGGGTTATGACATTCGCCAATTCGAGACCAGGAACACAGTGATCCGATGCGCGTACACTAGCCCGACAGGCGGCTGCACTGTACTGGGGAAAATACCTAGGGCCGCCGGCGCCGGCGCCCTCCCTGTGCTGCTAGAATTGCTCGCCTTATGTAAGCAGCGAACGACACGACCCAAAGCAATGACTGACATGATTTCTTCTGATGTTCGCGACCGTCGGCTTGCAGCATGGCTGCTTGTCTGTTGCGGCCTGGTTTTCGCGATGGTTGTCCTCGGCGGCGTAACGCGACTCACCGGGTCAGGACTATCTATGGTCGACTGGCGACCGATCATGGGCTGGCTGCCGCCACTCAGCGATTCCGAGTGGCAACGAACGTTCGAGATGTACCAGCAGTCACCCGAGTTTCAGAAGATCAACTCGCATATGGACGTGAGCGCCTTCAAAGGTATCTTTTGGCTGGAGTTTCTGCATCGGCTGCTGGGACGCGCGATAGGCCTTGTGTTCGCGATCCCGTTAGTCTATTTCCTTATCAGGGGATACATAACGACACGTGAATGGCCGAAGTACCTGTTGATGTTTGTGCTTGGCGGCCTGCAGGGCGTCCTCGGCTGGTACATGGTCAGAAGCGGCCTGGTCGACAACCCACACGTAAGCCAATACCGCCTGACTGCCCATCTGCTTGCAGCATTTCTGATCTACGCCTACATGTTTTGGGTTGCGATGTCTCTGTTATTTCCGCAGACGGGGAATCACCGCCACCCTTTGTACCGCAAGACCGTCTTGCTGGCGTGCCTGATTTCAGTAACGATTATCTCCGGTGGTTTCGTTGCGGGACTCAAGGCTGGTCTGATCTACAACACATTTCCGATGATGGGATCCAGCTGGCTGCCACCTGGTCTGGCGGCCCTCGATCCTTTCTGGCGAAATCTCACGGAGAACATGACGACAGTCCAGTTTGACCATCGCCTGCTGGCGATTGCGACATTTGTTCTCATTGCGATGTACTGGCTGCGCGCACGTAAGGTCGAAATGCCTCAGCGAGCACGCCCGGCCGCCAACGCCTTGTTGCACACTGCCGTGCTACAGGTCGCGTTGGGGATTTCCACGTTGCTTCTCAGCGTGCCTGTTGTATTGGCCACCGCGCATCAGGCCGTTGCCATGATGTTATTCACGATAGGATTGTTCCTCGTACATAGCCTACGGAAAATACCCATTTGATCGTGGGTCCAATTTGGCGAGTATTAGACTATGTCTATTGATGAATTTCATGTTGAGCCGGTTTGCTTCGACCTCGAGCTAATCCGCCGCTATGACAGCCGTGGACCTCGCTACACGTCCTACCCGACCGCACTGCAGTTTGACGAACAACTGACGGAAGACGACTACCGCAGCAACGCGCTGGCAAGCAACGAGAGTGGTGTGCCGCTGTCGTTGTATGTACACATCCCGTTTTGCCACACGCTCTGCTACTACTGTGGCTGCAACAAGATCGTGACGCACAATCAGGATCGCGTTCAAAAATACATGAACAATCTCTACCGCGAGATTGATATGCAGGCAGAACTGTTCAGCAAGGAGCGCAAAGTCGAACAACTGCATTTCGGTGGTGGCACCCCAACGTATCTGGACGAAGAACAACTGCGCGAACTGATGCAGAAGCTTGGCGATGCGTTCAGTTTTGACGACAGTGACGAACGTCAGTTCTCGATAGAAGTTGACCCACGCACCGTCGACAGTGAAGGCATCCGCCTCCTGACAGAGCTGGGTTTCAATCGCCTCAGTCTCGGCGTGCAAGACTTGGACGCGCAGGTGCAAAAAGCCGTCAATCGAATCCAGTCGATCGAACAGGTGAGGACTCTCGTTGATGCCGCCAGGGAATCGGGCTTCAAGTCGATCTCATTCGATCTCATTTACGGCTTGCCGCATCAATCTGTCGAGAGCTTTGACACGACACTTGATGCGGTTATCGCAATTCGACCTGATCGTTTCGCCGTGTACAACTACGCCCACCTTCCGGAACGCTTCAAGGGCCAGCGTATGATCAATGCGGACGACATTCCGGCGCCCGAAACGAAGCTGGAGATCCTTGAAAAGACCATCGAGCGTTTGACATCAGCAGGTTACGTCTATATCGGCATGGATCATTTCGCACTGCCCGAAGACGAGCTTGTGCAAGCGCGCAAGGAAGGCACTTTGCAGCGAAACTTCCAGGGCTACTCGACGCACCGGTATTGCGACCTTATCAGCCTTGGCGTCAGCTCGATCAGTAGCATTGGCAATGTCTTCGCGCAGAACTCAGTTACGACGATGGAGTACGAGGCACTTCTCGAGGACGGTCATCTGCCGATCAAGAAAGGTATTGCCGTTGACGATGATGACCTGCTGCGTGCACAAGTCATTCAAGCATTGATGTGCTACGACAGACTTCGATTCGATGATTTCGACGCTGTGGCGCGCATTGAATTCCGTAGCTACTTCGCCGATGAGCTGGCGCAACTCGCGCCGCTTGAAATTGACGGTCTGATCGAAGTCGACGATGACTCCATCAGAATTCAACCGAAGGGTCGGCTGCTGCTACGTAACATTGCGATGAAATTTGATCGTTACCTCAAAGATTCGCAGCACGACAATCGCTTCTCGCGCGCCATCTAGAAAGTTCAAAAAACTCTCATATCGTTTTTTGATGAGCCTGGGTGAAGATGTCCTCACAATTGACGAAATCGTAACCACTGGCACACGAATCAGAAACGAGAATATTATTGCCGCAAGTCCGATTACGACGATCGGCCAGGAAGAAATCAGTCTCAAACAAACGCCAAACATCGAACGCGTTTTTCGCGACTTACCTACTCAGGCCAGGTAGAGAGTGGCGGTGGTGGCAACACCGGCCTTCTTCACGAACTTCGAAAGGTACCAGGCAGAGGGCATCGATCTGGTCGTTAACACCGATTTCGATCTCGGCGGAGCTGGCGAGTTAGGATTGGCGTTCACCGCGCACAAGTACCTGACTAACGAGTTCCTGACGACGCCGACATCAGCGGTTGTAGACTGTAACGGTGTTTATGGCACGTCATGCGACCCGGTTCCGGAATTCCGTGCAACGCTCCGCGCTGCCTGGATGCGTGATGATTTTGATGCCTCACTGTTGTGGCGCCATATCGGCGACATGGCTGCACAGTTCCTCGGCAATGAAACCGGGCCAGTGTGAAACTGACGTTCTAGATTCGACTGTTTGTAGGGTAGATTACGGCGGCCCCAGGGCCGCCGTTTTCTTATGCTCAGGTGACTTCGGTCAGCCAGTTGTAGGTATCCGGAGCAGTGCCATACTGGATGTCCTGCAGGGCATTACGCAAGCGCTCGACATTCGGTCCGGGGTTGCCATCCATCACGCGAACTTCCTCGCCGTTGTAGACCAAAGCACCAACCGATGACAAGCAAGCTGCCGTGCCAGACAACGCGGCTTCATGACTCGACACCGCCTGCAACAGTTCGTCAACTGTGAAGTTCCTTTCGTTGACCTCGTATCCAAGCTGCGCGCCCAGCTTCAATATGGAATCGCGGGTCATACCGTGCAGGAACGAAGTATCGAGCGGCTTTGTAATGATCTCGTCATCACTGATCAGCAGGAAATTGGCTGCACCCGTCTCCTGAACGTCGCCATGTGGACAAAACAGGACCTGGTCTGCGCCATACTTCTCTTTTGCGTCGAGAATGGGGCCCAATGCCGCCGCATAATTTCCACCCGTCTTGGTGCTACCGAGTTGTTCGGTCGAACGTGCACGTTGATCGTCAACAAGCAATTTTAGTGGCCGCGCGCCGCCGCTGAAGTAGTCCCCGACCGGCGAAGTGAGAACAAACAGCGTGGCCTCGGTCGAAGGCGCTGCAGCAGCGCCGATATTCGGCAACGTGCCGATCAAAGTCGGTCGCAGGTATAAAGAACTCGGCGGCGCGGGAATGTCGTCAATATTCTTCGCCACGATGCCGGTCACCATCCCGGCAAGCAGGTCAGTATCGGGGATGGGCAAGCATAATGACGAAGCGCTCTTTTGCATGCGCGCAACGTGATCTTGAAGGCGAAAGACGCGTGCCTTGCCGTCAACCCAGCGGTACGCCTTGAAGCCTTCGAAGCAGGTGCTCGCATAGTGAAATATGTGGGCTGCCGGGTGCAGCGCAACTGGCGCGAGCGGCTCGATCGCCGGCTCCTCCCATGCGCCATCCCTGTAGTGAACGATTGCGAAATTCTCGCAAAAAACGGTGCCAAATTGTGCCATGAAAATTCTAATCTGGATTAAAAAAACTGGGGCCGTAACTTTGCATCAAATACCGCGGATTAACCACCCTTCGCAGTCAAAAAAACTGGAAGCGGTCTCAACAATAGCCACTTCGCGACCATGGCTATTGCTGAGACCGCTTCTAGAAACTGGGAGGACTGCAAGCCGTGATCAGTTCGCAGAGGTCGCTGCCAGGATTGCGAAACTGGTGCGGTTGCTCGCTCTTGAAATAGTAGGCATCGCCGGCACGGAGAACCGCGGTCTGATCGGCGACGGTGACTTCGAGCCGGCCACTCAGGACGATACCGCACTCCTCACCTTCGTGCGTGATCTCATGCCTGCCCGTGCCGGCGCCGGGTTGGTAGCATTCCTTGAGTAGTTGAATGGACTTGTTGTGCAAATTGGCGCCGACCTGCAGAAACGACACACCGCCATCCGCGATCTCCGTGAGATCCTCTGCACGAAAGAAAATGCTGTCTGCGACGTCGAAGTCATCCACGAAAAAGTCGCTCATGCTCATCGGAATACCATCGAGTACCTTCTTCAGCATGCTGACTGTCGGGTTCAGTCGGCCTGCCTCGATCTGCGAGATCGTCGCATTTGCGACCCCCGACACCCTGGCCAGGTGGCGTTGCGACATGCCGAGCTTTGTGCGGATAAGCTTGAGCCTGCGGCCAATTTCATGGTCCATTGTCGAGCCCTCGAAAAGTGTTTACTAAGATAAACATTTTGATGCCAAGATCTTCTTAAATCAATAGCTTAGCCCAATGCACATAACCGATTGTTTAACATAGCTACTCGGCATTACACTCATTGGCTCGTCCAAAACCACCGGAGTATCCCCACAATGAGTGCTGCCACCAATTTCGATGCTTACTGGATGCCGTTTACAGCCAATCGTGATTTCAAGAAGCACCCGCGAATTATTAACGGTGCGTCAGGACATTATTACTCGGCGACAGACGGCACTCGCCTGTACGACATGTTCTCGGGCCTATGGACTTCCGGTGTCGGCCATTGCCATCCGAAAATCGTCGAGGCCGTTCAGCAACAGGTTGCCACCCTCGATTACTGCATGTCATTTCAGATAGGCAATGACAAGGCCTTCGCACTTGCAGAACGCGTCGTGGAAATGGCACCCACCGGCTTCACACAGTGCTTTTTTACGAATTCGGGCTCAGAGTCTGTCGACACGGCACTCAAAATCGCACTCGCCTACCACCGTGCGCGCGGTGAGGGTAATCGCACGCGGCTAATTGGCCGGGAAAAGGGCTATCACGGTGTTAACTTCGGCGGAATGTCGGTCGGCGGCATCGTGCCAAATCGCAAGGTATTTAGTGCAAACCTGATCCCCGGCGTTGATCATATTCGACATACGCTCAACCACGAACACAATGCGTTCAGTCGCAAACAGCCGGAATGGGGGACGCACCTCGCCGATGACCTCGAGCGCCTGGCGGCCCTGCATGACGGCAGTAATATTGCTGCAGTGATCGTAGAGCCGGTCGCTGGTTCGGCCGGCGTGCTCCCGCCACCCGCCGGTTATCTCGAGCGACTGCGCGAGATTTGCGACCGGCACGGCATTCTCCTGATCTTCGACGAAGTAATCACAGCATTCGGTCGGGTCGGCAAGGCATTCGGTGCTGAGCGATTTGGCGTAACGCCCGACATCATTACCACGGCAAAAGGCCTGACCAATGGCGTGGTACCGATGGGATCAGTACTCGTGCAGAACAAAGTCTACGAGGCTTTCATGCGGGGACCGGAACATATGGTGGAGTTGTTCCATGGCTATACCTACTCGGGCCATCCACTCGCCGCCGCCGCCGGACTCGCTGTTATGGATGTGTACAAGGAAGAAGGCACGTTCGAGCAAGCCGCAGCTCTCGAGCAGACGTTCGAAGACATCCTGCATTCATTTGATGATCACGAAAAGGTGATCGATGTGCGCAACCTGGGCTTGATGGGCGCCATCGAACTCGCCCCGCGAGATGGGGCACCGGGCGCGCGTGGCCTCGAGATTCACAAGAAGTGTTTCTGGGATGAGCATCTCGTGGTGCGCAATGGCATGGACGTATTACAATTCTCACCCTTCCTGAATTCGAACGTCGATGAAATGCAGCAATCGTTTGAGGCCATTCGTCGCGTCATTGACTCGGTCGACTAGACGGCCGAATCCGGAGACATCGTGAACGCAAGACCCGCAGAAAAAGTCGATGCAGGCAAGATCGTTGGCCATTTCATCAATGGTGTTGACGTCGCCGACAACAACCGCCCACTGCCAGTTACGAATCCCGCCACAGGTGAAGTAACCAGGCATGTAGCGATGGCAGCGAAAAGTACCGTTGAGGATGCAATCGCTGCGGCCGAATCGGCATATCCGGCATGGCGCAACACAACACCAGCCAGGCGAGCCAAAATCATGTTTCGTTTCAAGCAATTACTGGAAGAACATGCGGACGAAATTGTCGCATCACTGACCGCAGAACACGGCAAGGTTCTCGATGATGCAATGGGTGAGTTCATGCGCGGCGTAGAATTCATCGACTATGCTTGCGGAGTGGCAGAACTACTTAAAGGAGAGCACAGCAAGAACGTTAGCCTCAATGTAGATAGTTGGTCTGAGTTTCAGCCGCTCGGCGTTGTCGCCGGTATCACACCATTTAACTTCCCGGCGATGGTGCCCATGTGGATGTTCCCGATGGCGATTGCCTGCGGTAATACATTCGTATTGAAGCCATCCGAAAAAGACCCGAGCGCGCCTATGCTCGTCGCTCACCTGTTTAAAGAGGCAGGCTTGCCCGACGGCGTGTACAACGTCGTCAATGGCGACAAGGAAGCCGTCGACACGTTGCTTGAGGATCAACGTGTGCAGGCGATCAGCTTCGTCGGCTCAACGCCGATTGCCGAGTATATCTATGCGACGGGCACAAAGAACGGTAAGCGAGTTCAGGCGCTGGGTGGCGCGAAGAACCATGCCGTGATCATGCCTGATGCCGACATCGACAATGCCGTGAATGCCCTGATGGGTGCAGCGTATGGTTCCTGCGGCGAGCGCTGCATGGCGATCTCTGTGGCCGTTTGTGTGGGTGACACGACCGCCGATGAGGTGGTAGGCAAGCTCAAGACGGAACTTGAGGGTCTGAAAGTAGGCGATGGGGCCGATACCAGCAACCACATGGGTCCGCTGGTCACGAAGGCTCACCATGAAAAGGTCCGTGGCTATATCGATCTGGGCGTTGAAGAAGGCGCTGATTTGCTGGTTGACGGTCGCCAACTCGTCGTGGATGGCCATGAAAATGGCTTCTTCCTCGGTGCCAGCCTGTTCGACAAGGTGACACCTGACATGCGCATCTATCAGGACGAGATTTTCGGCCCGGTACTGTGTGTCGCACGCGCCGAATCACAAGATCACGCGATGCAACTGATCAACAAGCATGAGTACGGCAACGGTACCTGCATATTTACGCGTGACGGTGAGGCCGCGCGGTATTTCGCCGACAATATCCAGGTTGGCATGGTCGGAATCAATGTGCCAATACCTGTGCCTGTCGCACTGCACAGTTTCGGCGGCTGGAAACGGTCCTTGTTCGGCGACCTGTTTGCATGCGGACCCGATAGCATGCGCTTCTACACGCGCCGTAAAACCATCACGCAGCGCTGGCCTTCCGGCGGCGTGCGTGAAAAGGCACAATTCTCGTTCCCGAGCAACCAGTAGAAGCGCTCCTCGGAGCACGGCATCGAAGCACGGGCTCGCAGCTGGCATCGACCACCACACAGGCACCACTACCGGGTATCCCCATCCGGGGACCGTGTGCGCTCTCGCTTAACCTCGCTCGCCGTCCCTGGCTCGCTCGCATCGTTCTCCGCTTGCTTTGGCGTCATGCGTCGCATCGCTACGCACGACGCTCGAGCGCACACACCGATAGCGAGCCTCTACAATGACCGAGAGGGCCGCGGGTGGGATCTTTTTTTCCGGAACTAAAGCGCAGCGCAGCGAGCCATTCCGGAAAAAAATGATGCCAGCTGCGAGCCCGTGCACGTAAGTGAGCCCGTGCATTACCGGACAGTCCATGTAAAATCATCTGCCGGAATCGGCACGGAGACAGGCCATGAAAAGGCTTCCAACAATAATCGGACTGCTGCTGGCAGCGATAGTCTCCTATGCCCAGGACGCGTCACCATCAATCAAGTCGACGGAGCTCGCACCTGGCATATATGGGCTGGAAGGCGACGGCGTTTTCGCCGGCGGCAATATCTCCATGCTGGTCGGTGACGACTACAACATTCTGATCGATGACGGCACCTTGCCCTTTGCCCCCGCCCTGCTCGCGACCGCCACGAGCTTGGCAGGCGGACCGATCGACTTTGTCATCAATACTCACATTCATGGTGATCACGTTGGCGGTAACACGGCACTTGCTGAAAGCGGAGCGCTTGTCTACGCACACGACAATATTCGAAAGCGATTGCTGGAAAACCCGGACGAAGCCGGGGGTCCCGCAGGACTGCCTGTCATTACGTTTTCGGATCAGGTGACGTTTCACGTAAACGGTCTCGAGGCCTTCGTTTTTCACGTTGAACATGCGCACACTGACGGCGACGCCGTCATTGAGTACCGTGGCAGCAACGTCATTCACGCCGGTGACGTTCACTTCAATTATGTATTTCCGTTCATAGATCTGGACAGCGGCGGCAGCGTGGCCGGATTCCTTGCCGCGCAACGGCAGATCCTGGCCATGTCGGACGACGACACGATTATTATTCCAGGCCACGGCAACATAGTGGCCAGCAAAGATGACCTGCAGGCCGCCGTCGACATGCTCGCGGATGCCGAAGCACGTGTAGAAGCACTCGTTCTCGAAGGTAAGACCAAAGAGGAAGTGCTGGCGGAAAACCCGCTGTCGATCTATCACGAGACCTGGAATTGGAGTTTCATCACAACTGAACGAATGACGGAAACACTGTATCGTTCGCTGACGTCAGAATAACGGAACATTCGCACAAGGCTAAGCCAAATGGATAACAAACGGACCGCCGAATTTGTCAATGAGATCTGGGATAACTCAATCATCCCCGAGATCAGCGAATACATCAGAATCCCAAACAAGTCACCGAGCTTCGATCCCGACTGGGAAAAGCACGGCCATATGGAAGAGGCCGTACAAATGCTAGAAGTCTGGTCAATAAAGCAGCCGATCGACGGCATGCAGGTCGAGATCGTACGTATCGAAGGCCGAACGCCGATACTCTTCATTGATATTCCAGGCGCCTCGGACGATGTCGTGTTGTTGTACGGACATTACGACAAACAGCCTGAGTTCAGTGGCTGGGACGAGGACCTTGACCCGTGGACACCCGTTATCAAGGACGGCAAGCTTTACGGGCGAGGCGGCGCTGACGATGGCTACGCGACATTCGGGTCATTGACAGCGATACGTGCATTGCAGGAACAGGGCGTTCCCCATGCACACTGCGTCGTCATCATCGAAGGTTGTGAAGAGAGCGGCAGTTTCGACCTGCCCTATTACATAGATCTGCTCGAGGACCGCATTGGCACGCCCAGTCTGGTGGTATGCCTCGATGCCGAATGCGGCAACTACGAGCAGTTGTGGTGCACAACATCGTTGCGCGGCAATCTGACCGGGATGTTACGTGCCGATGTTCTAACCGAGGGCGTACATTCAGGCACAGCCAGTGGTGTCGTGCCATCGAGCTTCCGCATTCTGCGCAAGTTATTGAGCCGTATCGAAGACGAGTCAACGGGTAAGGTGTTACCCGAGGCATTGCATGTCGATATTCCCGCGCAGCGTATCGAGCAGGCGAAAAAAGCTGCAGAGACGTTGGGCGAACAGGCATACGCCAAGTTCCCCTGGGCAGTTGAGTCACCCGCTCCGAGCGAGTCAGGTTACGAACTGCTGCTCAACAATACGTGGCGGCCAACCCTGAGTGTCACAGGCGCCGATGGTTTGCCCTCGCTTGTCGACGCTGGGAATGTACTCCTGCCTTTCAATACACTGAAACTGTCGTTCCGCCTGCCACCGACCTGTGGCGCCGATGACGCGGCGACCGCGGTCAAGGAAATTCTCGACGCCGATCCACCGCCGCTGGCGAATGTCGAATTTGAAGTAGAGTCAACGATGGCGGGCTGGAACGCACCACCGGTAGATGCATGGCTCGAAGCCTCGATGCACAAAGGGTCTGAAGCGTTCTTTGGCAAACCGTCAATGTACATGGGCACCGGCGGCACAATTCCGTTCATGGGCATGCTGGGAGAGAAGTTCCCGGAGGCACAGTTTCTTATCACGGGTTTGCTTGGCCCGAAGTCAAATGCTCACGGACCCAACGAATTCCTGCATATCGAAACGGGCAAGCGCCTGACCAGTTGTGTTGCACAGGTCCTCGAGGATCATTTCAACCGCTAGTGATCATGGGGTATTGGCTCGATGCCGGTCACAGCAGCTTATTTACTGCGCTTGTTTCTTCGTGAAAGTGCCGCAGCAATAGGTCATGGGCCGGTACAAAGTACGTCGCGGTCGGCCGCGCAGCAGATCGTACAACCACACGAGGAGTGGATACCGCCACGGTAGCGTCCGCGCTTTCGTTTCAGCGACCCAGCGAGTTGTGACAATGCGCTCGTCTGTCGGCAGCGCCTCGAATCCAATGTCGTTCCAGTCCGCCGATGGATCGAACACGTTCTTGATATGCACAACCAGATTCTCTGCGTGACGAACGTGCATCGGACTGCGGGCTTCGAATGAGATGTCAAATGTACAAACGAAGACTCCGCCTGGTTTTAGTATTCGGTTGATCTCATCAATGACCTTGCGAGGATTACTTGTATGCTCGATAACTGAAATGCTGTAGACCGCGTCGACAGTGTTGTCATTTTGCCGCAGACCCTCAAGATCCTCGATGTGAAAGCCAGGCGATAACCCAAGAATGCCTGACGCCTCCTGCAGTGCCTGCCCGGCTGTCGGGTCTGTATCGTAGCAGTCAACGTCAAGGCCCGGATTGGTTTGCAACAAGTAGAAAGGAAAAAAAGTGAAGCCCGAACCGGCATCGATAACCTTGAGAGGCGTAGGCTGGGTAATGGCCCACTGCAATAATCGTTGGGCGACATAAACGTATTCCCAGCGTCTGCTCCACTGCAGAAACGGATCCCTTACCCACTTGCTGCTGTATTTCTTCGTCGACCCACTTTTTGCCTGACACCGTTGTTCGAAATCCCGTGAGTGCTTCAAGAGTTCATCAAAAAACGGTTCTGACTGGAGCCGTAAGTATTCTTCTTTTGTAGGAACTCCACTGCCTAGCACTGTTATTTCCGCCTGGTTGGGTTCTTTGGCCGTCTACTGCGCAAAAAAACGATAGCCGGCGCAGTCAGAAAAGTTGTTATTGAAATCACAAACAGTCGATCGACGAGCGCAACGCTGGCGGCGATTGGCGCAGGAATATCGAGCAAAGCCGAACCACTGATAACGAATCCTTCGCGAACGCCAAGACCGCCAGGCGTGACATTGACGAGCATAGACGACTCCGAAATCGCGAGCACCAACAGTAACTCCTGCCAGTCAAGCGTAACGCCCACTGCCGAAAATAAAATCCAGAGTCGGGCACCGCGTAACAGAATCACCATGCCGTGATAAGCGACCATTTTGGCGACAAGACCGGGGTAATTAACGAGTCTGCGCAGTGCGTCTGCGGTTCGTTTAACACGCGACGACAAAGCTCCGGGGAACAACTCGATGAACCACGCCGCTCCGCTTGCCGTGGCAATCGCGACCGCCATAACCACGAGATAGACGGTCGCCAGCACATATGCCAATGACTGCAGCCGATTGAAGTTGGCAGCAGTTGCGAGCAGACCAACAATTCCCAGAGCTGCTGCCGCGAGCACGAGCTGCGGAGCTGCGAGTGCGGCGAGCTCCGACCAGGATATTTGAATACGTTTACGCACGATCTGTGCGTAGGCTGCCAAGCCACTAAGCGGCAGTATCTGATTGGCAAACGTCCTGATCCAGCCGATCCAGAACGCGTCAATTCGTGGCATGCTGAAGCCGAGCGCCTTAAGCGGGGCAACCGTTGTCTCCCCCATTAGAAACCGAGCGATCAGTGTTAGCAATATCCAGCCGATCAACTCCTGCCACCGAAGAGCTCCAATGGCCTCCACGAAGTTCTCAGGTTGGGCATACCAGACGATAGCAGCGACACCGCCAATACCGGCGAGCCAGGAGGTCAGCTTAATAAGATTCTGACGCACGCAATTCTCAGCTCAAGCCTATGGCCTTGAGCATGACTCGCAACACGCCACCGCTGGTTGTTCGCACATCCGCCACTATCAACGACATCAGACTCGGTTGCCGATCACGTATACGGGTCGCAGGCGACTTCATTTGGTACCTAATCAGATTTAGTAAACCGCCGACCAAACCTAGCAGAAATTCCGTCATTGCACGCAAGCGATTCTGCCGAAGAATCAACAACATCCGAGCGAGGTGCAAACGGTTGCGATATGCGTAATCAGCACTTTGCTGCTCAAAGTCGATGACGCGAACTGTGTATCGCTGATCGCCGTCGGCAATCAGGAAGTTGTTTTGATTGAAATCACAAACATCAATCAGCTTGGCGCTGGTCTCAACGGGCAAAAGCACTCGGGTCGAAAGCCCAACATCGATCCGCTTGGCATCATCGAAGATGCTCAAGACTTGATTCGTGACTTGCTGCCGAATAGGCCTTGCCGCCGTGGATAAACTCCGGATCGACCGCGCATTATCGATATACGGAAAGACCAGTGTACCGGGAGTATCTGTCATCGCACTCGCTTGTACTGCCCAGCTTTTCGAAATTATCTGGCCGATCCGATACTCCACCGCGGCGGCCGACGGATGGTGGATGTGCCTCTTAATAAACAGTTTTGACCCGCCAGGTTCAGTTGCAATAGAGAAAACTGTCGGTGATTGAGAGTTCTTCACGTCGACTGTGCGACTGAGGATTTGATTCTTCGACCCACGACTGCGTGTGTAAGGACCGTCAATGCTCTCTGGTAGATTCCTGACCGCTTCCGGCGCCAATGCCGATGCGCGCCCCGATTTCGGCTTCATTTTTATTCGCAAATACCAACGACGGGAACCGTGAATCCAGAATTTTCCAATGATGGAGAATCCATCAATTAAGTGTTCGATGCTGCGCAGCATATAGAAAAAGTGCTCTTCGTCTGTTCGAAAATGCTGACGAATCGCACTCTGCCAGCCCCATCGTCCACCTTCGGTGACTTGGCCTGACTCAAGGAACAAGTAGCGGTCACATTGTTCAGCCAACATCTGCAGTGTAGCGACTGCCGCTGACAGGCCATGGAAGTTAAGAATGTGGTGGTGCACCGCACCATAGACGCAGACATCGAATCGCTTCTTGATCTCAAGCTCGGCAACGTTTCCTTCGATCAATGTGAAGCGTGAGTCCTGCTTGAGTGACTCATCTACCGTCGTCTCCAGCAATTCAATGCCTGTCACGTGAGTCGCAATATTTTGTTCGAGCAGGTAATGACTCGTGATGCCCTTGTTACACCCTACGTCGAGTACTGTTGCGCCTGTCTGTATGTGCCTGGCAATGCACCTTGCGCGACGCATGCTTCGCGCCGAATGCCGGGCATGGTAGCTTGAATCGGATGCCGTTTCTTGCTTCATAGTCAAGGCGAGATGCCCTTTCCATCTTCTTGAGCCAACGCCAATAGTGCCTCAACCGTGACCCGAGAAGGTTGAACGGCATCATGAATTCGGGACTCTCTGCGCAACTTATCAAGTTTGCCGGAAAGAACGAATTGCGCGAGTGCCGGCTGTGCATCGTCTCGCAAAACGACATTTTCACCGAGCCCGTCGGGGCGCTCCGATCGCGCGCGCAACAGCACCGTCGGAACGCCAAGATATGACAGCTCCTCCTGGTTTGAGCCACCGTCACTGATCACACCGCGGGCCGCAGCAATCAATGTGAGAAATTCTGTGTATGGCATGCGCGGATGCAATCGAATTCCGGGTGCGCTCTCCAAGCGTCCGTGCAGTCCACATTTTTCGAGTCGAATGACGGTCGGCGGGTGCAGAATGAAGTGCACAGGCGCAATTTCCGCGAGTGCAATGAGTTGCTCAACAGTTGACTCAAGCGTGTCGCGATTATAGATATTCTGAAAACGATGAATCGATGCAACAAAGTACGAGCCAGCTTCGACCGGATTGGCGCTCGTAACTGACTTCATAGCGAGCCGAACACAGTCGAGTAGCGTATTTTCCCCTGTGTGTATGGCTTTGCAGTCGCCGAATTTGCGCATGCGCTCGAAAGCCGCGTCGTTGGGACACAGCGCAATTCTAGTAAGGCGAAATGTAAGGCGGCGCAGCAGTTCTTCGGGAAACGGGTCGCTGATCCTTCCGGAACTCAGACCACTCTCCAGATGCACTGTCCAGCCTCCCGCAAATCTGGAAGCCAGAGCTCCGAGGTAGGTCGACAAAGTGTCACCGTGCACGATTACGAGCGGTGCCGTCGCAGCAAGCTTCCGTACGCTGCCGATATACCGCCAACACCGGAACAAGGTTCCAGGAAACCAGGTGACCAGGCGAAGAATGCTGGACCGTTCTTTTTGTGCCGCAGGCCGCACGAACTGGGACGTGATACCGAAATCCGAAATCAGGTCGGCGATCGATTCATCGTGCTGGCCAGTAAGCCAGACAACATGTTGCAGCTTCGATTCGGTGGCAAGTGCAAGAACCGGCGCAACTTTGACCAGCTGCGCGCGCGTGCCAATAACGAATATGCACTGCCGCATTTTCAGGACTTGCTATAGGTCAGCGCAGTAATCTGTTCCGAGATAAGTCCGATGAGAAAAATGATTACCGATGCACTGAAGACCAACATACTCATATTTGTAAACCGACCCATTGTGAAGTACGTGTAAGCATAGTATCCAAGACCGGTGGCAAAGAAGAGGCCACTAATCGGCAGGAAGACTTTCAGCGGCGAATACAGCGTAGCAATCTTGAAGATAATGACAAGAAAGCGAACGCCGTCCCGAATCGGTCGAATATGACTTTTTCCCTTGCGCTCCGCAGCGCTTATTGGCGTAAAACATACCGGGTATCCGGATCTCAGGAATGCCATTGTGATCGTCGTCGGATACGAGAATCCGTTCGGCAGCAAATACAGAAACTCCTTGAACAGGGATGCCCGGATTACACGAAAACCAGAGGTCAGATCGAGAATTTGGCGACCACTGATCAACGAAGCCAACGCGTTGTATAAGCCATTGGCGAACAACCGGCCAACATTGGCGTGAGAGCCCGCGTCACGGGATCCAATCGCCATCTCATAGCCCTCGCCGAGTTTGTCGATCAACTTGGCCAGTTTCCCGGCATCGTGCTGGCCATCGCCATCCATAAACGCCAGAATTTCTCCTTGCGCCAATCGGGCACCGCTCTTTACCGCTGCGCCATTACCCAGGCTCTCCGGATGGCGAATGACGATCGCGCCGGCAGCCTCGGCAACTTCTGCGGTAGCATCATCCGAGCCATCGTCGACTACGATTGTCTCGGCTTGCGGATAATTGGACCTTGCCATTTTGACGACATCACCGATCGCCTCAGCTTCATTCTTGGCGGGAATAACGATCGAAAGATCGATGGGTTGGGATTCCTGGCTCATAATTTCTCTTTCTCCTGCCCCTCGCCGGGCTGAGTCAATTGCTGGCTTTCGGAGTATCGCTCAAGTTCGCCGATGTAATCACGCAATCTATTCAACTCTCGGCGCCACGCCACCGCGCGCAGTGGATTTACCGGCAGCTGATCCAGCGCACTATCGATAAATGCATTGGCACCGTTATAGTCTCCGGCTCCGCCGAGCGCCGTGACCATCATCATGTTCAATTCCGAAGACGGACTCAATGCGACTGCCTGTCGAAGATGATCAATAGTCGCATCGTAATTGCCCTGCTGACGCGCGATACCGGCCAGAAGCTTGTGATGAAACTGATTGTATAGCGGATCATTGCGGAATCGGGAATTGCCGCGCAGGGTCTCGGCCAACTCCACCACGATTTCGGAACCAACGCCTTTGCAGCTCGTGTTAACCGTTGTGCTGAAAAGTTGCGACAACATCGTCGCCGCTGTGTATGTAAATTCGACCGTCGGCAATTCGCGCCTGAGCTGCTCCAGAACGAGGCCGTGATCCTCGTCCGGCAAATATATGCATCGCAAGTTGAGTTCCTGAATTCGCAGGTATGCAAATTGTGGTCGCTCAATCACGAACTGATCGATCGTCGAAAGCGTACGTACTGGGCCTTCCTCAGCCAACTGGTAGGTGGCCATCGTGGCAACAGCGCGAACTGAGTCCGGATACTTATGTGCCCAATAGCGGGAGGCCAATGACGCTTCACCCGACAGTGATGCAAAGCTGTACAGGAAATACGCGCTTAGCAGAACGTAAAATGGCACAACTGCAACACCAAGCCGCCGCGCGGCAGCAGGGCCGAGCAGCAGGAAGCTGCACAGCCCAAACAAAGGCCCGAGCATTGGCAGGTAATTGCGGTGTTCAAAATACAGCTCCAGCGGTACGACGGTTGACTCGATAAGGTGGCCGGCCAGGTACCAGAGAACTGCCAGAGCAAACAGCGGATAACGCCGCCGCCAGGCAAATGATGCTGCAACGAGCGCCAGCCAGGCGATGCTTGCGACGAACGCCAACGGTTCAAAAAGACTGCGACTGACTTCGGGAGACAACTGGTAGTTGCCGAGTCGCGCCGGAAAACCGAGTAGCGCTTTTTGCAGGTATAACCAGAGTAATTGTGCTTCGGTTAGCAACCTCTCCCAAGCGTTAAAGTCGCGGCGCAAAATAAGCCATTCGGGGTACGCCATCCGATTCCCGAGGTATGCGAGAATTGCCAGTGTCGGCAACAGCAGGAATATTGCGCACCATATACGCCACTTTCGATTGCTGATGACGCTTGGTCGGTCCAGTACTGTTAGTTCAAGTACCAGAATAAATACTGGAAGCAACAGACCCGACTCTTTGCTAAGTGTCGCCAACAGAGTACTAGCAATGACACCAATACTCATACCCGTGAGGGCGCGATTTGGCGACTCGACGATCCTGCTGCGTGCGAGCAGATAAGCGCCTAAGCCGAGCAAGCTGAACATGGCGCTGAGCGTCGTCATCCGTTGCACAACGAACAGAGATGCCGTTGCAAGCAGCGGCATTATGACCCACATGCTCGCAGTCGCCGTTGCCACAATGACAGCATTGTCCCGACTAACAGCCCGCAACACGCTGAGTTGGTAAATGCACGCTGCCACCAGCAGCGCATTAATCAGATGGATCAGGATATTGATCCTGAGGAATGCCGATGCACCCTGCTCCCATTGCCCGGCCTGTAGAGCAAATGTCAGCAGCGAGAGCGGTCGCCCTGTCGGACCAGCCGTTCCGGAAAGAATGAAATCGGTCGCTGAACTCGCATCTTTTACATTGGCGAGACCTGCAAGATTGGATATATCGTCGAGTTGAAACGCACCACTTAAGGCCGGGCGGTAGCAAAACCACGCCAGAACGAGGACGATGAGGAAGCCAGTCAGGCTCAGTTTAGTTTGCGTAAACCGAATCCCGGTCACGACGTAAACATTATCATGACGCCCGCAGCGACTGCCGACCCGATCACGCCCGCTACATTCGGACCCATCGCATGCATCAGGAGAATGTTATGAGGATTCGCATCCAGGCCGACCTTATTGGCAACACGCGCGGCCATCGGAACGGCGGACACACCGGCAGCCCCGATGAGAGGATTAATTGCTTGCGTTGACACCCGATTCATCAGCTTGCCCATCAACACGCCACTTGCCGTGCCTATCGCAAATGCGACGATACCGAGTAGCAGTATTCCCAGGGTACTCGGCACCAGAAACTGATCCGCACTGAGCTTTGAACCCACCGCCAGGCCAAGAAATATCGTCACGATATTGATCAACGCATTTTGTGTCGTGTGTGAAAGGCGTTCAACAACGCCACATTCACGCATCAGATTGCCAAAAGCGAGCATGCCGATCAGCGGCGCCGCCGATGGCAGGAGCAATCCGACCAGCAACAACAACAGAAGTGGGAAGATGATGCGCTCGGCCTTCGAGACTTCGCGCAGCTGAACCATTTCGATCTTGCGCTCGGCCTCGGTCGTTAGCGCCCTCATGATGGGCGGCTGAATCAACGGCACGAGTGCCATGTAGGAATAGGCGGCAACCGCGATTGCACCCAACAGGTGGGGTGCCAACTTCCCTGCAACGTAGATGGCCGTTGGTCCATCAGCACCGCCGATGATGCCAATCGCAGCGGCCTCGCGAACCGAGAAATCCATGACGCCCATCGCCGTCAAGCCAAGTGCGCCGAGCACGGTAGCGAAAATGCCGAACTGCGCTGCGGCTCCCAGGAACAAGGTGCGCGGGTTTGCCAGTAATGGGCCGAAATCGGTCAGCGCACCGATTCCCATGAATATGACCAGCGGAAACGCACTGGATTCGATACCGACGACATAGATCAGATGCAACAACCCATCGCCCGTCGCGATTTCGATTCCGGGTATATTCGACAACAGTCCGCCGAATCCGATTGTCACGAGTAACAGCGGTTCGAACTTCCTGACGATGCCTAGATAGAGCAGCAGCAGGCAAATGAGCAGCATCACTGCCTGCCCGCCGGTCATCAAATAGAGACCCGAGCCTTGCCAGATTTGCTGGATCAGATCCATGTATCAGTCAATTGCAACCAGCGGGTCACCGACAGCAACAACATCACCTTCGGCGACAAATACCTGCGCAATCGCGCCAGCTTTCGGTGCGACAACTGTGGTTTCCATTTTCATCGCTTCAACAACGAGCAGAGCGTCACCCACGTTCACAACGTCGCCGACTGACGCGTGTACTTTGAATATGTTGCCGGCAAGAACAGCATTAACGGTATCGCCCGATGCCGCGGCCGCCGGTGCTGGCGTCGCACCGGGACGAACGTCTGTGAGTTGTCCGGTATCGGCCACTTCGACGGTGTAGGCTTTGCCATTGACCCGTACCGAGTAGACGCTCGTGCCTCCCGATGGCGCGCTGCTGGCGGCGGCGGGAGGTGCCTGTGACAACTCGGGTGCTGGCTCAAAGGCACCCGGATTGCCGCGGTTTTCAAGGAATTTCAGACCGATCTGCGGAAACAATGCGTAAGTCAGCACATCGTCGATCACGTCATCAGCGAGGCGAATCTTCTTTTCGACAGCGATTCTAGTCAGCTCTTCGGTCTGCTTGTCGACCTCTGGCTCAAGCAGATCCGCAGGACGGCAGGTAATCGGATCCGCACCCTCGAGCACGCGCGTCTGCAGTTCAGCGTTAACCGGAGCAGGTGTCGCGCCGTATTCGCCTTTGAGTAAGCCCGCGGTTTCTTTCGAGATCGTCGCGTAGCGCTCCCCTGACATCACATTGATCACCGCCTGAGTACCAACGATCTGTGACGTCGGCGTCACCAGGGGCAGCATGCCGAGGTCTTCGCGCACGCGGGGGATTTCCTCGAGCACCTCATCGAGCTTGTCACCTGCGTTTTGTTCGCGTAGCTGGCTTTCGAGATTTGTCAGCATGCCGCCAGGCACCTGGGCCACCAGGATTCGAGAATCCACGCCCTTCAGCGCACCCTCAAACTGAGCGTATTTCTTGCGCACTTCACGAAAATACGCGGCAATCTCCTCTAACAGATTCAAGTCGAGCCCGGTAGATCTGTCCGACTCATCGAGAATCGCGACCAGCGACTCGGTCGGCGAGTGCCCGTACGTCATGCTCATCGATGATATCGCGGTATCGACAGTGTCGACGCCCGCTTCTGCTGCCTTGATACAAGCCGCTGTCGACATGCCTGTCGTCGCATGGCAATGCAGGTGGATAGGAATATTCACGGCAGCCTTGAGACGGCTTACAAGGTCAGATGCAACGTAGGGATTGAGCAGTCCGGCCATATCCTTGATACAGATCGAATGCGCGCCCATATCTTCGATCCGGCGACCGAGATCAACCCATAGGTCGATCGTATGCGCGGGACTGACCGTATAAGAGATCGTTCCCTGCGCATGCTTGCCAACCGCGAGCGTCGCCTTGACTGCCGTTTCGAGGTTACGCATGTCGTTCAATGCGTCAAAAATCCGGAAAACGTCAACACCATTGATCGCAGCTCGCTCGACAAATTTCTCGACCAGATCGTCGGCATAATGACGATAGCCAAGGATATTCTGGCCGCGGAACAACATCTGCTGCGGCGTCTTCGGCATCGCCTCTTTCAGTCGACGAATCCGTTCCCAGGGATCTTCGCCGAGATAGCGAATACAGGCATCGAAAGTCGCACCTCCCCAGCTTTCAATTGACCAGAATCCAGCCTGGTCAATCTTGTCCGCTATCGGCAGCATGTCGTCGATACGCATACGGGTCGCCAAAAGGCTCTGATGAGAGTCGCGCAGGGCAAGCTCCGTAATACCAAGAGGGGGGTTATCGTTCATTTGATTTCTTCGACTGTATTATTGTGTCCGATGCCTGGCGACAGCCGCAGATATGGCCGCCACTTCGTCATCGCTGGGTCCCGGCAATTCCACCGTCACCTGAAATCGCGCAACGAGGCGCGACATCAGCGTCATGGTCATAACAAGCACGGTCAGGAGTACAAACACAGTGCCCATGCCGGCAAGCATTAGCGTCAGCCCTTCATTAATTAGCTCGTTTTGCATGCCGCGTCACTGAGATTGTACGTAGGGCAGATTATACTGATTTACTTGTTCCTAAGAAGCTTCAATTCGTGAGCTACCGCCATCCAAAAATCGCTGCCACAACCCTGCTGGCCATCCTGCAGCTGGCCAGCTCAGGCGTGCGCGCTGACGAATCCCCGGCTCAGATCGATGCAGCAAAACTCGAGGCGGACGAGGTTATCATCGGTGCAATCGTTTTCGAGAAGCAAGACGTCTTCGACCTGGAGAACCCGAAGGAGAATAACGCCCTCTACAGGCTCTTGAATCGACTACATATAGTGACAAAAGACTCGGTCATCGAGAAGCAGCTGCTGTTGAAATCAGGCGACCGCTATTCCAAGCGTTTGTCCGACGAGTCAGAGAGAATCCTGCGCGCAAACAGCTACTTTTACGATGTTTCGATTACACCCAAAAACCGCCAGGACGGCACGGTCGACCTGCACGTGAATACCCGGGACGTCTGGACTTTGCAGCCGGGGTTCTCGATCTCTCGCAGTGGCGGAGAGAACAAGACCGGGGTCAAGCTCGAAGAATCGAATCTGTTCGGTCGCGGACAGCGCATTTTTGTTTCGCAGTCCAGCAATGTGGATCGAGACTCAACGGCTCTGTTTTTTGGCGACGACCATCTTGGGCTGAACTGGGCATCTATCAGTATGGGCTTCGCCGACAACTCCGACGGCAATTCGAGCCTGTTCTCACTTATGCGTCCGTTTTACGCGCTCGATGCGAAGTGGACGGCCGGAGTCACTGCTTTTGACGAAGACAAGCGCAGTACTCTCTACCAACTGGGAGAAGCGGCCGCGGAATTTCGCCACGAGCACCGCTCCTACTCTGCCTTCGGCGGATGGTCTGCCGGGCTTCGCGAAGGTTGGGTTCGACGGTACACCGCCGGTTTTGTGTTAGATGACAATCAGTTTTCAAATGTCATCGATGCGACCTTGCCAGCGGCGATACCGGATGACCGCAAGCTCGCCTATCCGTTCTTTGGCATCGAATTGCTCGAAAACCACTTTGAAACGGCCAGCAATCGTGACCAGATAGAAAAGACCGAGGATTTCTTGACAGGCACGCGATTCACAGCGACTGTGGGTTGGTCCGACGAAAATTTCGGCGCTGATCGTGAAGCCGTTTTGTACTCACTTCGCGCCAGCCGTTCTTTTGGCAAACTCGCCGAGTCGGCGTTGTTGTTAGCTGCGAAGGCCAGCGGTCGAATCGAGGGCGGCGATACAGCAAATTCTCTCGTCCATTTCGATGCGCGCTATTACCAGCAGCTTTCTGAGAAACGGACGTTCTTCGCAACCTTGTCGGGAACGCACGGCAGCAATCTCGATCTCGATAATCCTGTTGAACTTGGCGGCGACACGGGATTACGCGGTTACCCGTCGCGTTACCAGTCGGGCGACTCGAAGGTTTTGCTGACGATTGAGCAGCGGATCTTTACGGATTGGTATCCGTTCCGGCTCTTCAGGGTCGGCGGCGCCGTTTTTGCTGATGTTGGCCGCAGCTGGGGCGAAAATCCGCTCGGTGAAGAAGACCATGGATGGCTTGGCGATGTCGGCGTAGGACTGCGATTTGCGCCGACGCGCACAGGGACAGGCAGGATCCTGCATCTCGACATCGCATTTCCACTCAACGGTGACGAGTCAATCGATAGCGTGCAGGTAATATTGGAGTCAAAAAAGAGCTTTTAGCTGCAAAGTTCGTCTTTCTTGGCTTTGGTCTCGGCAACCGTCGCCGCTGCATCTTCTTTGTTCAGGTATTCGCGCTCGCCATTCTCTCCGGTGCGATAGAGCTGCGGTGCATGGAGGTAAGACTCGTAGACTTCCGTGGCCCGCTTGCAGTAATACGCCTCGGCCTTCTCGCGCTCGGCCCGATCTTCATCGGTCTCACCTGGAAAAGCATAACCATCGGAACCGGACTCATCGTCTGAGTCTTTCACCTCATCCAGAGATCCGGTCGAAAGCCAGACCAGCTCGATCGAGACCGCATCCTCGTGATCCGGCGTATCGCTATAGTGGACCTTGCCAAACTCGTCGACCCATGTATAGATTGGCGTCATCGTATCGACAAAGTGAGTCTTGCCGAATGCGTCCACCCATTTCCATACGTCGGCATTTGCCATCAGGCAAAAACCGAAAATGAGTGTAATGGCAAGCAGTATCTTCATGAGCCCTCCAGTGCCCGCCAGTATGTGCTTCAGGGGCCGTTTTTCCAAAGACTGGCGTCACAGAAATTTGGAATATCTGTGTCAACCAGAGTCAAATTTCAGGAATTATCGTTTGGCAAGCATTGATGGCTTGAGGTGTGCGATCGACCGACACCCCATGAGCAACATATCGCGTTCAATCTCATCACGAAGCAAACCGATCGCGCGATCGACGCCTGCAGGACCTGCTCCGGCCAGTGCATAGAGGTACATGCGACCACCCGAGCAAGCGGTAGCGCCCATAGCGAGCGCTTTCAGGACATGCGTTCCGCGTTGAATGCCACCGTCAACGATAACTTCGATGTCTCCGCCAACTGCATCCAGAATCGCAGGTAACTGATCAAATGGCGAACGTGAGCCATCCAGCTGTCTGCCGCCGTGATTAGAAACCATGATCGCACTCGCGCCGACTTCAACGCAGCGCTTTGCGTCGTCAACTGACATTACTCCCTTAACGGCAAAAGGTCCGCCCCACTCCTGGATCATTGATGCAGCATCATCCCAGTCAATCGTTCGCTTCATCTGCTCATTGAGGTAATCGACAACCGAATAATGCGTCCTCGATTCCGCCTCAATGAACTGCGAAATATTGGGAAGATCGAACTTCTCCCGGAGCAGGTAATTGAACGTCCAGGCAGGATGCGTTGCAAAACTTACCAGGCTGCGGGGCGTTAACTTGGGCGGCGTCGTCATGCCCGTCACATAATCGCGTTCACGATTACCGGCGACAATTGTGTCCACAGTCAAAGCCAGCGCGCTGAAGTTGGCGGCCTTGCAGCGTGCGATCATATCCGTTGTGAGCCCAGGATCATTGTGCACGTAGATCTGAAACAGTTTCGGTGCATCGTTGTACGACCCGAGTTCTTCGATGCTCCGTGTGCCGATCGTTGAGACCCCAAACATCGTGCCGTACTTCGCTGCTGCATCGGCGATCGCGAACTCGCCATCATGATGAAACAGTCGCTGCATCGCAGTCGGCGCGAAAAACAGCGGTATATCCAGTTGCTGACCAAGCACTGACACTGACGTGTCAACTTCACTGATGCCGGCAAGCACATTCGGAACCAGGTCGACGGTGTCGAACGCCTCTGTATTTCGAGCAAGCGTTACCTCATCGTCCGAGCCGCCGTCGATGTAATGAAATATCGGTGATGGCAGCCGCTGTTTCGCCAGCCGTCGAAAATCACTGGTTCGGTAACAGTTTTTTAGTCGCAATATTCGTTACCGGTTTGTTGTCTTAGTTGCGGTGAATCGATACACCGTGGTTGTCTCATAGACCTCGCCCGGCATCAATATTGTTGACGGAAAAGCCGGCTGATTTGGCGAGTCGGGGTAGTGCTGCGTTTCCAGGCAAAATCCGGCCCGACTCACATATGACCTGTCCTGCTTGCCACGAATGCTGCCGTCCAGACCATTGCCCGTGTAAAACTGCAAGCCGGGTTCGGTCGTATAAACTTCCAATTGCCTGCCAGATGATGGCTCCAGAACACGGGCGGCGATTGCCAAATCACCAGGCTCCTTGTCGAGAGCCCAATTGTGATCATAGCCGCCAGCCAATTGCAGCTGTTCGTACGAATCGTCGATGCGCTCACCGATTGCCGTTCGTGTACGAAAATCCATCGGCGTCCCGTCTACCGACTGAATGCTCCCGGTCGGAATAAGAGCTTCGCAAACAGGAGTGAAATGACTGGCATAGATTTCGACTTCATGGTCGAGAACCGTATCTGCTCCTTGCCCTGCAAGATTGAAATAGACATGGCTCGTCAGATTGACCGGTGTTGGCCTGTCGGTAATCGCGCTGTAATCAATGCGCAGTTCATCGCGGTCCGTTAACGAATAGGTCACGGCAACGTTCAGCCGGCCTGGATAACCTTCTTCACCATCTGCGCTGACGTAGGAGAGTCGCAATGCTGTATCTGGCTCTCCAGCCAGACGTTCTATATCCCACTCGACTTCGTCGAATCCGCGGCGACCGCCGTGCAGGTGGTTTTTGCCATCGTTAGTCGCCAGTACGTATTCCGTTTCGTCCAGCAAGAATCGACCTGATCGTATTCGGTTTCCGTATCGTCCAATGAGCGCACCGAAGTAGGGATGACCTGCAGCGTAACGATCTGGCGCATCGAATCCGAGTACAACGTCATCGTATGATCCGCTCCGATCAGGCGCAGTCAGTTTTTGTATGATTCCACCCAGCGAAACCACGCAGACTTCCATGCCATTCGGATTCCGCAATGTATGCGGCGATTTGTCGCTCCCGTTCGGCAATGAATTACTACTCCAGCTTTGCCTCGAGTTCCTCGATTTGTTGCTGCTGCGCCTGAATGACCCTGGTCAGGACAGCAACAATATCCATGGCACTTAGACCCTGTCGATCAGCGGTCGCGACCAAACGGGGCACATCTTCGGCAATGAAGCCGACATACGTTTCCTGCCCGTCGTTCCTGTAGTTGAACTGCACTGCCTGCAAGCCGGCCAATGTAGCAAGTGCGTCTTCCAATGTCAGCTCTGTTATGTTCTCTTTTTTGTTACGCGACGAACTATTAGTCCACACACCGCCCGCGGACGCGTGCGCCCCACTTTCCATCTCGAGAGGATGCGTCGGACGTGAAACCCCGATTCCGACATTTCCTTCACGGTCGATTGTCATTCTATCCACGGAGCCGGCACCGATCGTCAGCGTACTGGCACGGTTATGCATGATGTAACCCGTCTCGCCGGTCGACTGCGTGATCATCAGACCTGCAACACTACTGTTTTGCTCGTGAATCTGGATGTTGCCGTTTACCTCGAGCCGCTGTTTTGGTTCCGTTGTACCGATGCCAACCTGATTCCCGTCATCGTATATCTGCGACGCGGTGCCGATCGTCGGCTCTTTGAATTTGACGAGAAAATCAGGCGTTCCGTCGATCGTCGCTGCCCCGGGCGGGCCTGGCGGACCAGCAGGTCCTGGCGGGCCCATTGCGCCGGCTGGCCCTTGGGGGCCCGGGACTCCGGCAACATCCACATCGACAGCTGACTCTGTCACCGCGGGTGCCGGTGGCACTTCCTCAATTTCCTCAACAACGGGATCTTCGCTGACCGGTGCAGGCTCGGGCTCTTCCGTCGCTTCTTCAATTGCTGCCCCAACAGCCGCTTCGACCGGCGCAGCTGCTGCCACAGGTTCCGGCACAGGCTCTTGTGCAGGCTCTGGTGCAGGCTCTGGATCCGGTGCGGGCTCTTGATCTGGCGCAGGCTCCGGCGCCGGAGCTGCTGCAATTGCTGTATCCACTATCGCAATAGCCTGTGCCGGTTCTTTTGCCGACTCCACTACCACGTCATCAACGATGACCGTGGCCCAGTCAGAACTAACGAATCCAGTTGTGCCCTGGTCATCCAGTTCAACTTCATGCCATCCCGAGACCGTCTGCACCAGCGGCAATGGAATGCCTTTTTGCAAGCGGCCTACGATTTCGGTCCCTGCCTCCGGCGACTCGCGAATATTGACGTAACTCTCGACAGAATCTACCGCTACGACGACGTCTGCCGTACTGACTAACGGCAATGCCAGGACCAGCAACCCAAGCAAGGTTTTCATAATTCACCCCCGAAATTTGATCTGACGAAGCAATTCCATATTCGGGACTGTATCATTTACACCATGTGCAAGCCGTGCCGGAGTACCGTCATGATATATCGCCGTAGCACAATAATGGCTTTCGCCGTTGGCCTGTGTCTGTTCAGCATGACGGACAACGCGGCAGCACAATCTCAGCGTACTGAGCACACGTTCAAGCTGGACCATGCCGATGAGCGACCTGCCGCTACACTTGACGACGTATCCTGGCTCGTCGGGTCCTGGGCGGGTGAGGCCTTCGGCAGCCACTTTGAGGAAGGCTGGAATCCGCCATCGGCCGGCTCGATGATCGGTTTCTTCAAGTTACTCAGCGATGATCAGGTTGTCTTTTACGAGCTGCTATTGCTCGTCGAGGAAGAAGGCAGCCTCAGCCTCAAGGTCAAGCACTTCAATGCCGACTTTACGGCTTGGGAAGAAAAGGAAGACTACGTGACCTTTCGATTCATCAAGGCAGATGAAGATGCTGTGCATTTTTCCGGCATCAGCTTCTACAAGATCGATGAGAACACACTGCACGGCTACCTGGTCATGCGCACTGGCGACGATATTCGAGAAGAAAAACTCGTCTATCACCGGCAGTGAGATTAGCGACGAAAAAGACACACAAGGCGGGTCTTCAAAATCACATTAGTCGTCCGCGTTTCTAGCTAACAGCCACCATTTTCGCCTTCGGGTCGGTGGCACCCTTGCTCTGCTCCGCTGGTACTTCCCAGTCTTCCGGCATGTAACTGAAGTCGAAGAACGATTGCGTATCACCGTCATCGATGGTGTTTTGCACTTGCTTGTAAAACTCACCACCGGCCCTGTTCGAAGAAGTAATTTCAACTTCCTTCGCCTCGTCGGCAGTCTCGGGACGCTCGCAGTACTCCGGAAAAGTTGCTTCGCCCGCATGACCTGTGACTCTTCAGCACGATCAATGCCTTCGGCAGGTTTATCGAAGGCGAGCTGCTCAGCATGCCGGCCGTGAAGGATGCCTCCTCATCAATCGTGCTGAACGTCGTCAAGCCGAGACGAACGATGATCAGCGCCGCTTAGTCTGTTGAAAAAAGGGCCTGCAACGCTGCGTCGCTTTCAAGTTCGTCGAGCACTTCAAGGGCCCGCTCGCGCACCTCGATGTCCGGATCCTGCAATGCTCGCTGAATCACCCGGATAGAGTAGTCATCGCCAATATCACCAAGTGAATCGATGACAGACGCCCTTACCCTTGGATCTTCATCCTGCAACGCCATTTTCAGGTACTCAGTCGACGAATAGCCGCCAGCCATCGCCATTGCGTACGCCGCTTCGCCGCGTACTCGCGAATCCTCATCCATCGACGCGCTCGCGATCGCGGCGAGTGCTTCATCGCCACCGATTCTCGACAGCGCCTCCATCGCGGCATTGCTGACTCGTGAGTCGTCATCGCTGAGTGCGAGGCTTAGTGTCTGTATGGCGCTGGGGGTGCCAAGCCTGCGCAGCTCCCGTATCGCCTCTTTCTTTTCACTGACCGTACCCTGGTAAATCACGGCCTCGAAGAACATCGTGGCTTCCGGGGCCAGCGCCGATCCTTCGGAGAATATCCACAGCCCTCCGGGCACAGCCTCGTCAGCGTCGGAGTCGCCTTCTCCTGACACGCCTTGATACAACTGGTAGCTGTCGTCTTCCAGGATCTCGTCGAGCACATCCGGCAAGGGTTGTCGTTCGATCGTCAGGCTGACAACGCGATCCAGAACGATGTGTTGCACGAGCCGCAAATCGTTCTTTACTGCGATCTCGCGCAAAACGTCGTGCACGGGTACGTCTTGAGCGATGACGCTGACAAGGCCGTCTTCGACATGCACCTGCAGGCCGCCGCTGCCCTCGTCTGCCCCCGCAAAAGGCGGGACGAGGCTGCTGAGAATCAGCAGCCTCGCCCACAGGGGGACCCGAGCAATACGGTTACTCCTATTCTTCATCAAAACCGCAGCCGTCCTCACCAACTTCATTGAGGCAGATTTCATCTGTCTCACTGAACGTGGCATTGTCGTCAAAACCGATGGCACCGACTTCTACTTTGGCGGGCGTATTGTCCGGCAGCGACGCGAGGAAGTCCTCAGGGACTTCGACTTCGAATTCGAGTTCTGCCGTGTCTTCAGGAATCCGGACTACGAATTTCGAGTTAGCGATGGCCTGTTCTTCAGGGGTCTCGATATCCTCTTCATCGATATCAACTTCGAGCACAACCTCCCAGATGGCGACCGGTACGTCCTCTGGCGCCGTCTCCAGCAGCTCCATTCCGTCAGAGCATTCGCCGAGATCATCTCCTCTGCCCCAGGAAATGATGGACTCGTCATATCCGTAATCATCCTCTTCATCAAGGTTCGGAGCTGCCGGAAGATCGAAGGTCAGATAGGATGCACCCTTTGACAATTCCCATCCCTCGCCGATGCCATAGAACCGGTACTTGCCCGTGGTCCAGCGGTCGGTGAACTCTTCGAGTGTGACGAAGTCTTCGTCGTCATTCTCTTCATCCTCATCGAGGGTTGGATCGAAGCACAGCGGCTCGGCGCTCTCGGCAAACGTCTCCGTCAGAAACTGCTTGCGCAATTCGCGTCGTGTGCTATACGAGAAAATCTTCCGGTGATTAGGGTTGAACAGCGAGGCGTATCTGAGGTTGTCACCATCCATCAGGAAGTGAAAACCGATATCCCCGTCCGTGGAGTTGATTTCCACCAGCACTTTGCACTCACCGAAATCTCGGCACGGCTCGGTTGCGTTAGCGATGCCGGCGCCACCGCCGAGCAACGCAGTCATGGCTGCGGCCAACATCGTAATTGACATAACTTTGCGTATTTTCATTGGTATTCCCTCCCGCTCTAAACGGTTTCTTAGCACTCGCAGCCAAAGCGACTGCGTGTTTTCTCTTGCGCCTCTTTAGACATGACAGGAAGGGAAAACCGGTCGCAGCTCGATCGGGATTGAAGGAAGACTGGGATTATTACCGAATGTGCAGACGGTAGGCGAACAGTCCACCTATCGCCATCGGCAGCGCGAAAATGTAGAAGTTGGCTGACATATCAAGACCCGCAGCGATCAGATAGCCCGCCATCGCCGGGCCGATGACCGCACCGGAACGGCCCAGGCCGATAGACCAGCCAATACCTGTTGTTCGAATTTCTGTCGGATACGACTTCGCCGCTGCACTGTAGAGTCCGGCAAAGCCACCCTGCTGCAACACGCCCACGATAAAGATGATGATCAGCAACAGATCTCGTTGCCTGGGCGCAATTGCAAAAACAACCATGCCGATAGCAGATGAAAACAACAGCAGGAATATAATGTTGGTCAGTTTCCAGCGCGTCGACATCATTCCGAGCAGGTAAACACCGATAACACCGCCAAGATTGAACAGGAAGAAAGCCTCACGGCCAATCTCAACGCTGTAGCCCGCGTCCTCCATCAACTTCGGGATCCAGCTCAATAGAAAATAAAGCGTGGCAAAGCAAAGGAAGAACGTGGTCCATAAGGTCAATGTGACGGCGCGATAATCCTTCCCAAGTAGCTTGAGCATAGCCGACACGACGCCAGCTGACGGCCCTTTCTCGGCCGCAGTAACTTCGGGCATGCCGGATAAAGTATCTTTTTTTAATTTGCGAAGTATTTTGTTGACGCGTTCAAGCGCGTTCTTCGGCCGTCGTTCAAACAAATATTTGATCGACTCCGGGATCAGCAGCCACGCGATGGCACCCATCACCAGCGTAATCCCGCCACCGAACCAGAACATCCCGCGCCAGCCATAGCCCGGCATGATGTATGCGGCGACGACAGACGTCATCATTGCGCCCAGGGGATACCCGGAAGTGACAGCCGCAACAGAAAACGCACGATATTTTTCAGGACTGTACTCGGCCGTCAACGCTGCCTGACTTGCAAGCATTGCTCCGGCCCCGATGCCGGAGACAAACCGAAGCACGATAAACTCGCCCAGTGAGTTTGCGTTCGCGGTTAACAGAATCGAGGCGCCGACTAAGGTGATGCTCACGATGATCATCGTGCGCCTGCCAATGATGTCGGATACCGGCGCCAGAAACATGGCACCCGCCATCATTCCTGCAAGCGCAAAGCTAAAAATCCAACCCAGTCGGTCTGGTGTCAGTGCAAGATCAGAGGCCACATCGCTTGCGACGATAGCCATCGCGGTGATGTCGAAACCGTCAAGCATGTTGAAGAACATGCACAGTCCGATGACCAGCATCTGCTGTGCGCTGACCTTGCCATTATCGATTACTTCAGCAACGAGAATCGCGCTGCTTTGGGCAGGACTATTCATACCTGGCCGAGTTAATCGTCAAGCTGATCCTCAACCGCCTGCAACAGCACGGAGGTCACGCCCGGGTGCGCGATCAGTACACCCAAGATGCGCCGTTCCATTAATCGGGTAAGAAGATTCTTCATAAGGTATCGTGCCGCACTCAAGGATACCTTAGAATCGTCGCACTATGCCTTTGGTCGCACACAACGGCTTGCCTACGTTTCAGAAGTTGCGGGATGACGGTCACGTCGTCCTGCCGCTCGAGCGCGCCGAACATCAGGATATTCGTGAGCTCCACATCGGCCTCCTGAACATGATGCCTGACGCAGCACTGACCGCGACCGAACGGCAGTTCATTCACCTTGTCGGCAGCAGCAACCCGATTGCCCAGTTCTTTGTGTACCCGTTTTCGCTTCCTGAACTGAATCGCGGTGAGAAGGCAGAAGAGTACATCCGGCAATACTATTTCGATTTTGGCGAGCTCGCTGAACAAGGTCTGGACGCGCTGATTATTACCGGTGCGAATGTCATCAATCCTTCGCTGGATCAGGAGCCATTCTGGGAGCCACTGATCGACATCGTGCGATGGGCCGAGGACAACGTGGCTTCCGTGTTTTGCTCGTGCCTCGCAACGCATGCACTGGTAAAACACTACTACGGCATAGATCGCCGCCACTTGCCGAAAAAGCAATGGGGCGTTTACAGCCACAAAGTCACAAGACCCGACCACCCTATCTTGCGTGACGTCAACACTCGCTTCGACGCCCCACATTCCCGCCACAACGATATCTCGAGGAAACAATTCGAAGATGCGGGCTGCTCTGTATTAGCGGAAAGTGAGGACATTGGTGTCCACATGGCAGTTAGCCCTGACCAGTTCCACAATATCTACTTCCAGGGCCATCCGGAATACGGCGCAATCAGCTTGCTGAAGGAATTCAAGCGTGAGTCGAATCTCTTCCGGAACGGTGAACGTGAAAAATTGCCGCGCGTGCCCGAGAATCTGTTTACACCGGAAGGACAGGAGATTGCGGCCAAATTCGTTGCACAACTGGAGATTGCGGGAAGCGATACGGCGCCAGATTTTCCGGAAGACGAACTCACCCACCACTGCGACAATACCTGGGGTGATACCGGTAAGGCGATCGTCAACAACTGGCTCGGCCTCGTGTACCAACTAACAAACCTGGATCGCAAACAGCAGTTCATGCCGGGCGTCGATCCTGACGACCCGCTACAATTGCGACAGGCAACTACAAGGAAATAAGGGATGGGATTCAGAACCCGGCAGATTCATGCGGGCGTAACACCGGACCCGATTACAGGCTCGATTCTTACGCCGATTTACCAGTCAACCACCTATGTCCAGCCATCTGTTGACGAATACCTGAGCAAGGGATTTACTTACTCCCGCTCTGGCAATCCAACAGTGAAGGCGCTTGAGCTCAAGCTGGCCGATCTTGAGGGCGGCGTCGACTGCGCGTGCTTCGGTACTGGTATGAGTGCCGTGCTCGCGACGATGCTCGCATTTCTCGAGGCTGGGAAACACGCGATCGTGTCTGATGTTGCCTATGGCGGAACTTACCGTTTGAGCACCAAGATACTGAGTCGGTTCGGAATCGACTATACATTCGCAGACACGTCCAACGCCGATGATGTAGCGGCCGCTGTTCGTGACAATACGGCTCTGATCCTGACCGAGACGCCGGCCAATCCTACAATGAAGTGTTCGGACATCGCCGCCATTTCCGAAATTGCGAACAAGGCCGGCGCGGTGCACGCCGTCGATAACACATTTCTTACACCTTACTACCAGCTGCCGTTCGACCTTGGTGCTGACGTGTCAATCCACAGCACGACAAAATACATGGACGGCCACAACGCAACTGTAGGCGGCGCCGTAATCAGCAAATCAGACGATCACGCCGCAGCGGTCAGGTTCATTCAAAACAGCACTGGCACAATCATGTCGCCTCAAGTGGCCTGGTTGACTCTGCAGGGCTGCAAAACCCTGTCCGTTCGCATGGACGCACAATCAGCCAGCGCGATGGCAATTGCGGAATATCTCGAAGCACATCCAAAAGTGGATCAGGTCATGTATCCAGGACTCGAGTCCTTTCCGCAGCACAAACTGTCCACCCGGCAGGCTTCGGGATATGGCGCAATGCTCTGGTTCGAAGTAAAAGGTGGGCTGTCTGCCGGCAAGAAGCTAATGGACAACATCGAGCTCTGGAGCCTGGCCGAAAATCTCGGCTCGGTCGAGTCACTGATCACACACCCGGTCACGATGACGCATGCAGACGTCGAGAAAGCAGAACGCGACCGCGTTGGGATCATCGACGGACTCGTACGTGCATCGGTCGGACTCGAGGACACGGATGATCTGATCAGAGCGCTGGCCACCGCGCTCGACCAGGTTTGAGAACCCAGCCAACCAGAGAGTAGTTGCCGATATGTCACGTTTCCTGAACTTTGACACGCTGAGTCTGCATGCAGGCCAGGTTGTAGATCCCGAATTCGGCGCGCGGGCAGCGCCGATTTACCAAACGACCTCGTATGTTTTCCCCGACACAGACACTGCGTCGTCGATCTTCAATCTGGAGCGCGGCGGACATGCATACTCGCGTATCACTAACCCGACGGTCGGCGTGCTGGAGCAGCGCATCGCGGCACTCGAAAGCGGCTCGGCGGCCGTCTGTACTTCGTCTGGCATGGCCGCAACATTTTGCGCCATTACGGCAATCCTCGAGCAAGGTGATCACATCGTTGCTTCGACACAGATGTACGGCGGCAACATCAGCCTGATGAAGAACACGCTGCCGAGGTTCGGCATCACGACATCGTTTGTCGATCCAACAGATACGGACGGCTTTCGCGAGGCTATTCAGGAGAATACCAAGCTGATTTATGGTGAGCTGATCGGTAACCCGGGCCTCGATATCCTTGATCTTGAGGAGATCGCGAAGATCGGCGTCGATCACCACGTTCCCGTCATGATCGATGCAACGTTCAACACGCCATATCTGTGTCGTTGCTTCGACTACGGTGCCAACATGACCGTGCACTCAATGACGAAGTGGATGGGCGGCCACGGCGTCGCGATCGGCGGTGTCGTCGTGGATGGCGGCAACTTCGATTGGGGCGCGACTGACAAATTTCCGACGATTACCGAGCCATACGCGCCATTCAGCGACATCATTTTCTGGGAAGAGTTCGGCCCGAGTGCGTTCGCGACGCGAATTCGCGCGGAAGCGATGCGCGATTTCGGTCCGTCGATGAGTCCGATGAATGCGTTCCTGTTATTGCAGGGTATCGAAACCCTTTCGCTGCGCATGGACAGACATTTGTCCAACACGATGGACCTACTCGACTATCTGTCGAATCACGACCATGTGACCTGGGTTAACCATCCCAGCCTGCCATCACACTCGAGCCATGAACTCGCCAAGAAGTACCTGCCCAAGGGCGCTGGCTCGATCATCAGCTTCGGTGTGCATGGTGGGCGTGATGCTGGCAAGGCTTTCATTGAAAACGTGGAACTTGCATCGCATCTGGCAAATGTCGGTGACGCCAAGACCTTAATTATTCATCCGGCTACAACGACACATTCGCGCATCGACGCTGCTGCCCTGGTCGCCGCTGGTATCACGGAAGACATGATCCGCTTGTCAGTTGGCCTGGAGGACGTCGCTGATATTAGAGCGGACTTCGAAAACGGATTCCGTGCGGCAGAGAGAGTCGCCAATGGCTGATCATGTATTTTGACGTCAACGGAAAGCAGGTCTTTGCCACAACGGGCGGCAAACCATTCGATAACAGGAAACCGACCGTGATCTTCCTGCACGGCAGCGGGCTCGACCACACCTTTTGGGGACTGCACGCGCGCTTTTTCGCATTCCGCAAATACGCAGTGCTCGTCCCGGATCTTCCGGGCCACACGCACTCCGAGGGTCCTGCACTTACCTCAATAGAGGCAATGGCCGATTGGCTTAACGATCTTACCGAGGCGCTGGACGCAAACGACATCTCGCTGGTCGCACACTCACAGGGGTGTCTGACGGCACTCGAGTTTGCCTCGCGTTTTCCGGATAGGATCCGTTCTGTATCATTTATCGCGAGTGGTCTCGCTACACCGGTCAATGACTTTCTGTTGCACGCTGCCGAAAACGATCCCGACGCCGCAATCGCGATGATGCTGGGCTGGGGATTCGGATCAGCAGGTCATCTGCATCAGGGGCCGATTCCGGGTAGTTCGATGGTTGCCAGCGGGCGCAAGGTCATGCGTGGCAACGTTCCAAGTTCGCTGGCGACCGACCTCAAAGCCTGTGACGACTACAAGAACGGCAAAGAAGCTGCATCAAAAGTAGCAGGGCCGACTCAGGTAATCGTCGCCGGCAAGGACCGCATGGCACCGAGGAAAGCCACTATGGAATTGGCCGAGCATCTGACCGATCCTGAAGTCACACTCATCCGGGAGAGCGGGCATATGATTCCACAAGAAGTCCCCAATCAATGCCGTGCTCTTCTGAAAGAGTTCATTTTTTCGAACAACCCCGCAACGTAGAAGCCAACAATGTACGACATCAATCACGCCGCCGTAATTGGCGCCGGCACCATGGGTCTCGGCATCGCCGGTCAACTCGCGAATGCCGGCGTCGACGTATTGCTCCTCGATATTCCCGCAGACGGTGACGACCGCAACGCGATTACCGAGCGGGCACTAGAGCGCCTGCTGGACGAGAACCAGCCGGGACTGCTGCACAAGGACTACCTCGAGCGCATCACGATCGGCAATATTGAAGATGACCTGCAAAAGCTGGCCGATGTCGACTGGATTACCGAGGCCGTTGTCGAGCGCCTCGACATCAAGAAGGCGCTGTACCAGGAAATAGACTCCTACCGTAAGCAGGGTTCAATTGTCTCCTCAAACACATCGACCATTCCGATATCGCTACTCGTCGAAGATATGCCGACGGCGTTTCGCGAAGAGTTTGCCATTACGCATTTCTTCAATCCTGTGCGTTTCATGCGGCTGTTGGAAATTGTGAGAGGGGATGATACTCGCGCTGACGTCATCAGTTGCCTGGAGGAATTTACTGAGGCCCGCTTGGGCAAAGGCATCGTCGTTTGCAATGACACGCCGGGATTCCTGGGCAATCGGGTCGGCGTGTATGCCATTCAGATGGCGCTGCACACTGCCTTCCGCATGGGCCTTAAGCCAGAAGAGGCTGATGCGATATTTGGACGCCCAATGGGTATCCCAAAGACTGGCGTTTTCGGCCTGTACGATCTGATTGGCATCGACCTGATGAGTGATGTTGCAAGAAGTCTGGTTTCGATACTCCCCAATAACGACGTCTTTCATGAAGTATCCGCGGAGATTCCCGTGATGGTCAGGATGATCAGCGAAGGACGCATAGGAAATAAGGGCAGACAAGGCGGCTTCTATCAGCCAGCCGATCTCAAGTCGGGCAAGAGCAGGCAGACCCTCGATTTCAACAGCTTCACGTATCGCGATTTTGACGCGAGCAAACCACAAACCGCAGTTGACGCCGAACTGGCTGGGGACTTCACCTTACTGCTCGAGCAGGATGATAGATACGGTGACTACGCCTGGGAAATTCTCGCCAGTACGCTGTGCTATGCAGCTGCCCTCGTCCCGGATGTCAACGAATCGCTGGTTGCTGTCGATGATGCGATGAAGCTCGGCTATAACTGGATTCGGGGCCCATTCGAGATGATTGATGCAATCGGTGTCGACAGCTTTGCCACCCGACTAAAAAAAGACGGCCGCGATATACCCGAATTTGTTCGCACCGCGATCGGCAGGTCTTTTTACTGTGTCAGCGATGGCGACCTGCAATACCTTATGGCGGATGGCAGCTATCGAACTTTACGACGCGCCGGGGGAATCCGGCGCTTCAGTGAAGAACGGCGCACGCTGACGCCGCTAGAGGAAAATGTTGCCGCGAGTTACTTCGAGCTTGAGAACAAGGTCGGGCTCGTCGAGTTTCACAGCAAAGCGAATGCGCTCGGAGCCGAATCAATGCGGTTGCTCGAGTTCGCTGTGCAACACGCCTCCGATAACATGGCCGGGCTGATCATTCACAATGATGCGCAGCACTTTTCCTGCGGCGCGAACCTGGAAAGCATTCTCGGCTTCATCGTCAACAAGGATATGGACGGGCTCGATCAATTCCTCGATCACTACCAGCAAACCCTGTTGTCGATGAGGAATGCGCCAATCCCGGTCGTCGCGGCGCCATCCGGACTGTCCATGGGTGGCGGCTTCGAAGTCCTGTTACATACCGACAAAGTCATCTTTCATGCGAACTCGGTCACAGGCCTCGTGGAGTCACTGGTCGGGGTTGTCCCGGGTGGCGGGGGTGTCAAGGAGATGCTGTATCGCTGGTATGAGCACACCGGTGACATCAACAAAGCCGCGTGGAACGCATTCATGAATATTGGCTACGGCAAAACGGCAAGGTCTCCACTCGAAGCTGAACCGCTGGCGATGTTCCGCAAGGGCGTCGACGAATACATCATGAACCGCGACCGATTGCTCGACACAGCAATGTCTGCTGTATCCAACATGACCAGCGGCTATCGGGCGCTGCGGCGAGCCCCTCTCGCGATGCCGGGCCGCGACATTTGGGGCGAGATGATTGCATGGTTGCAAGATGCCGGTAACAAAGGCCACTTGACACCACACGATATGACCACTGGCACCCAAATTGCCATGATTGTTACCGGTGGAGATATTGATGCCGGCACCAGGCTTTCGGAAAATGAATTGTGTGATCTTGAACGTAAGGCGTTCGTGACCCTCGGCCAGACCGATCAGACCAGGGACCGAATTCAGTTCATGCTCGAGCACGGATCGCCGCTGCGAAACTGACGGCCCTGATATTCTTCAACGCAGCAATTCGATAGCTGTTCCCCCTTTTAACCGGATGTTGGCTGGGCCTTCATTTCGTCAGGAATCCTGATTTGCGGTTTGAACCAGGGCGCCTCGCAAACCGTCGCCGGCCGGGCGCCTTGTGGCGAAATCACGAACAACTCAGTATCGACCTCAGCGAACTCGACCGCCATGTTCGCCCAACCTATGTTTTTTTCGAGTCGCGGTGAGTGTGCACAGCGCGTGACATGACCGATCTTGTGGCTGCTGTCCGTGATATCCCAGAATTCCTCATTCGGCGTGGTCAGGGCATCGCCTTGAATCTCGATACCGACCAATTGCCGTGCCGGTCCCTCTGAACTGACTTTCCTGAGTGCTTCCCTGCCGACGAAATCGCCAGCCTGCTCAAAGTCCACGAAGCGACCCATGCCGACGACATATGGATTATCCGCAAGGGTAATGTCCGACGCATAGGAAAGCAGTCCGCCTTCGATGCTCCGAATTGTCGACGGTGCAATCGCTGCAATGTTGTACGGGTCTCCAGCGGCCATAACACGCTCCCACAACTGGTCGCCATGCTGGCTGTCTCGCAAGTACAGTTCATAGCCGAGCTCGCCGCTCCAGCCCGTTCTCGATACGACAAGCGGGATACCATCAAGCGTTGTTTCCCGGAGCCTATAGTATTTCATTTCGACGGCCCAATCACCGAACAGGTCCCTTGCCACCAGCGGAGACTTCGGACCCTGCAACTGCAACGGAGAAACATCAGGCTCGCTGACTCTCACATCCATGCCGCTGTTGACTGCCACGCCCATGGCCCACCACAGAACATCGCCGTCTCCGGGGGACAACCAGAACAACTGTTCCTCGATGCGCAGCATTATCGCGTCATTGACGATACCGCCATCCTGATTGGTCAATGCCATGTACTGGCACTGACCAACCTCGCACTTGGACATATCCCGCGGCGTAAGGAATTGAATGAACCTGAACGCATCCGGCCCTGAAATTTCAACCTGGCGCTGACAAGCAACATCCCAAAGCGTCACGTCGTTTACCAGACTCCAGTAGTCCGCGACGTCGTCGCCATATGACGTCGGCAAATACGTGTGGTTATAGATCGTGAACGCCTTGGCCCCATGGCGCTGTGTTGCTGCGTAGAAAGGCGACTTGCGAACTCGAGGCCCTATCGAGATGTACGGGAGTGTTGTTGCCTGGCTCATCTGAAGATTCCCATTTCTGACTGTATCTAGTCGGAGATGATTTGAAAACTGCTGTTGGCTTCGATCAGACCCGATACGGCGATCATGTAGCCAAACAATATAGCGACGGCCCTGATTGTTGCGCCTGTCCAGGTCGCACCGTAGACGCGTCGCAGTGAGGCGATCAGGAAGATAATGAAGTACGCGAACAAGACGACTTGAAATATGAGTGCCGGCCAGCTGTCGTTCGAGACCCTTTCAAGCGGCAACATCAATGCAAGAATGACGTACGCGGCACTGTGAAGATGCACCGAGAAGATGAGGTGATCGAAGTACAGGCGTTTGGCAAAGAAAGCCTTTAGAAGCAAAGCGAACGCAGGCAGGAGCACGAACATCAGCCGCGGCAAGTCGTCGGACATGAATCGTGCCTGCACGGCGGCGTCCGGCCCCGGCGACTGACCCAGCTCGAGCAACAAACCCTGACTCGCGACCCAAGCCATCAATACAAAGAACGAGACGCTGATGAACAAGTAGAGACGCAGCGGCGGTGTATACGTTCTTCGCTTGCCTGCCAGGAACTCGCTGGTTAGCAAACCAGGCTGCAGGAATAAGGTCTTGACCGTGCGCCATGCACGTCCATCGACATCAAACGACTCTTTGACGATCTCCGCAATCAGTTCACGCAGTGGCCGCTCGAGATCGACGTCCTTCTGCCCACATACCGGGCAATACCGACCTTCAGATGTTGCGTTGCAGTTCTTGCATTGCGTCATATGCTCGACTCCACACCTGATTCAGCGACTCTGCAGTTCGTCCAGCCTCATGAATTCGCGCTGCAGCGGCCCCCCATAATGCCGCCATCGCTCAATCGATGTTGTGTACATGGGCCGGCTAACCTGACTCGCGCTCGGTGTCATTACAGCTTGCTTACTGCGATAGAACTCGAAGCAAGCAGTCTCGCTTTCAAGCTGGCAAAAGGCGAGGAGTTCTGCAATCTGCTCCTCAGCATTCGTAACGAGATCTTCATAAACCTGAACCCGGATCTCATCCGGACAGAGAGTCTGCCAATGCGCCATGATCCGAAGGTAGCCCTCACAGTAAGTCTGAATATCGGCGAAGCTGGCCGAGTAGTCGTGCCCGACACTGAATAACTGCCGATAAATGCTGATCGCGTTGTCGCGCAATTCGCGCCGTACATTGACGACCAGTGCCTCCGGAAAGAGGCTGCGTATTAAGCCAACGTGCATGAAGTTATTCGGATTCTTGTCGATAAAGTGTGGGCCTCCCTGCGCAACATAGCGCCTCGCCTCTTCGAGGTAGTATTCCCGGAAGCGATTGCGCTCCTTCTCTGTTAAAGCTGCGAGGCGCTTTCCATAGCCGCCGTTACGTTCCAGATCGAAGGCAATGCGCTCGATGAACGGCAACTCATCAGTAGCAGTGACCTGAGAATGTGCCGCGAGGATCTGTTCAACCAGAGTGGTTCCCGCACGGGGCAGCCCAACGATAAAAATTGGTCTGCGGGATGCGCCCTGCGCCTCGGCAACCGGCGGCAATTCGTTGGCGATCAAGCCTTGCAGCAATTCGCCATAGGCTTCCGAGCGAAACGGCCGCAACTTCGCCTGAATCTCATTGGCCGTGCGGAAGTGCCGCAGCGCAAGATCGAAGTCTTCACTTTGCTCGGCCGCGATCGCCAGTGCGAAGTGCATGATCGAGGCTTCAGACCCGGCTTTGGGGCACCGACCCATATAGCGTTGCATGTCTCTGATCATTTTTCGGCTGAACGTGAAATTGCGCAGATCGGCAAGACTCCAGTAGCCGTTTGCCTTTTCACTTTTGGAACGCGACAGATACGCGAGGAAGTTCTGTGCCGATCGATCGAAGTCTCGTAGCGCCCGGTAGATATGTCCAAGTTGCAGGTAGCTTGCTGCAACTTCGGGCCTGAGTTCGACGCAGCGCCCGAAGTGCTTTTCCGCAATGTCCAGCTGGCCGGTTTTGTATGCGGCAGTACCGGCGCGGTACCGCAGCGATTCATTGTCGGGATTATTCTCGCAGAGGGGCTCATACCAATCTGAAGCATCAAAGTAGCGCTCACAACGAAGACACACATCGGCAACGCGGCATACCATCGCGGGACCATCAGCCGGAACTTTCAACCGGGCCAGCTCCGAAGCGATCTCCGCAGCGTCAGCAAGTTTCCCTTCGTGCAGGTACGTTTCCGCAAGCAGGAGCTTGGCTTCTGTGATGTCAGGATCGCGCCGCAGTAAGCGTGTCAGCGCAAAATGTGCAGATGCCGTATTTCCAGCCTGCAACGCGGCAACAGCTTCATCCAGCTTCTCTCGGGTTTTGCCGTCAACTGGCTTCAAGAAATACCTGCCTCGGTGACCATCATAAACTCGAACTCTTCGTTTTCGACATCGCAAGGTAGCAGAGTTTCGGAGTCTGTGGCTTCCATAGGCAAATTCCCCTATCCAAATGAATTGCACAGGCCACGATACTGGACGCCAGGCTGCCTGCGTGCGCCGGCGGTTCTTAATCAATCACATCAGGGGGATGCACCGATGGAACTCCTCGACTTCGCGCGCGGCCCGGGATTGCAGTTGGCGACAATCATCTTTTTCGTCGGCCTTGTCTGGCGCCTGTTACACCTTTTTCTGACGCTCAAGAAAACCGACCTCTCCGAAGCTCGTCAGGGCGGCGAAGTCGGCGGTGGGCTGAGAGCATGGAAAGCTTGCTCGAACTGGTTGCGGAGAACCTGATCGAGAAAGACTAGTGCTTTTGGGTGGCGCTCTCGGGTAGCGCGAAAAACTGCAGCTCTCCGAGTTCGCCTTCCAGCGACTGTAGCGATTCCGGGCCATCCTCGCTAAGACGCGCCACCCAGCGCATGGCTTCGGTCATGTAGTGGTCGTAGAGTTGCTTGCGCAATGCCAGCGTCAACGTTGCCGGCTCCCCCTCTTCCCTGGCCAAGGCTGCATCAAGCGTAAACTCCGGAAGATTGCCCGTCTCCTGTTTATGTGTCCACGTGCCACTGCAGAGGTCGAAGTTGTACAGGCTCAAAAAGCAGTGGCCGTTTTTTGCGACAAAATGTACAGCGCCGATAACGAAGTCAGCCTCCGCATCATCCATGACCCAATGCAGCCCTACGCGGCACCAACCCGGTTTCATTCCACAGTGACCTTCCTGGACTACGTTCCGGTAACGCTCCGATGTATCCGGATCGATACTCAACAGCCTGTGACCGTAAGGGCCCGCACAGGAGCAACCGGCGCGTGACTGGATACCAAACAGGTCATTGAGTAACGCGGTGACGAACTTGTGATGCAGGTACTTGCCTTCATCGTCCTTAATGTTGAATGACATGATGCCGACCCGCTGCCCAGCGTCCGGATTACCCAGGATCTCGATGTTGTCATCCCTGCCCCAACTCGCCAGCGCGCGGCTGGTCAACTCGTGCTCTCTTTGCCCAATGACGTCAACACTGACCCGGTCCTTGATCTCGAATACGAGTCCGGCTTTCAGCGTCTGCAGCACACCAGGCGTACCAGCCTTCTCACGCTCCTCGATCCGGCTGATGTAGTCCTGCTCTGTCGGACCGACGTAGTCAACGGTGCCGCCGGCGCTGACGCTCGGCGGCAGTTCACGATGGTAGATGCGTTCGTTAAAGACGAGCACGCCACTTGAACCGGGACCACCGAGAAACTTGTGTGGCGAAACGAACACGGCATCAATCGTCGGATCGTCACCATCACAGGACTCCGGATTCATATCAATTTCGACGTAGGGTGCGCACGCAGCATAATCGAAACAGGCAAGCGCACCGTAGCGATGCAATAAACTCGATATCTCGGGCACATCGGAGCGAATGCCGGTTACGTTCGACGCAGCGGAAAACGATCCAATCCGCAAGCGATCCTGATATTCCGGTTTTTGCAACAGTTCCTCGAGGTGCACCAGATCGATGTTCCCATCTGCTTTGAGGCGAACTTCGACGGTCGTCGCCAGCGACTGCCGCCACGAGATCTCGTTGGAGTGATGTTCATATGGCCCGATGAACACCACCGGTTGTCGATCGCCGAGAATCTCGTCAAAAGCCTCGCTGCTAAGCGTGCAGCCGGACTCATCCAGCATGTGGTCAATATTCTGGCGAGTCGCCGGCGGCAACGCGACACCGACAATCTGTTGCAACTTATCAATGGCACCGGTCGCGCCTGTTCCACAAGCTACGATCCTGCCACCGGGTCCGGCATTGACCGATTTCTTGATCGCCTCCTCTGCCTCATGCAGCAACTGCGACATGCTTCTGCCGGTAATGTCATCTTCTGTATGGGTGTTTGCGTAGATACGCTGCAGACCTTGCAGGTACGACTCCACAAAGCGCAGACAGCGTCCCGACGCCGTGTAATCGCAGTAGACCATCAGGCGCTCGCCGAATGGTGTCTTGAACGTCGAATCGACTCCGACGATTTGTTGCCTGAGGTAGGCCGGGCTAAGTCTGTCTTTACTCATAAGCTGGCAGCGACCAGAGATACGCTGCCAGTTCGTATCTTACTGATCTCCCTGAATTGCACCTTCAATCGCAAGACCTTTGGCTTCAAACGCCTGCATTGCAAAAACCAGACCCATACTCCATGCGAAATTATCATCTGCTTTGCCCGCGCAGTCGATCGCTGCGGTAAATGTCTGCGGGACTAGAAACCTGTCATGCCACCGGGTCGTGATCGAAGCAGCTTGAAGTGACGGAAACCAAGATCAATGTACGGCTGCAACGGAAAATCCACCATACCGTAAAGGTCACGGTCCTTGATCGGTTGCGAGCACTCGAATTCTCCACCGTGTCCTTTGTTCATCTTTGATATTGACCGGTAGCAGAGTTTGGACGGACAGGTCAGCGCACACCCTGCATTTGCGAACAAAGTTATCCTCTCCTTGGTTTCTATCTTCTCGAGAAATTCGAGGTCTTCATTCAATCGCATCGGTAACACAATCGAATCGTACAGTTTCAATGCACTTTCAATTTTCCTGTATGTCTTGATGTTCTTGATGACGCTCGCATCGAGGCGATAATCGGGAAAGTCCTGACGAATCCACCCTGCGAGTTCGTCATTAGTGACAATAACTGAATTGATCTTGCGATGATAACGCGACAATAGTCGCGCGCTTTTTTGGTACTCCTCGGCCGTGACGAAATGGTTCGATATCGGTATGCGCAAGCCGATCTCGGCGCTGTTGAGCTCCAGCACATCACGATACGACAACTCACGTTTGACAAAACCGCGCCCTCCATAAAGGGGGCTTCGTTCGACGAATCCGAACACGCTATCGATTTCCCGAAGCGGAATATTGCCGTAGTTCTGCCGCAGGTAAGCCATGATGGGCCTGTCCGGCGGCTTGTTTCTCGCCGAGATGGTGTAAGTGACGGCCGGATCCGGCAACGCTTCGGTCTGCGTAAATATGCGCCCGCCCGGCACCGCTTTCTTTTCGGGATCCGTTGCGTGCTCGGGGCTCATCTCACATCCTGCCGAATTTCGATGTATCGGATTTCATAACAAGCCACGCTATCACAACCAATTCGGGAATTTACCTGGTGATGGCTCAGGGTCAGGCATTTTTTGGCCTTGCGGCGAGATATACTATCGACTTAAGCAAATAATGAGAACAACGATTCGGGGATCCGTCATGGTAGACAGCTCGATTCTCAGGCCGCTCACTGGATATCGCGATTTCGACGAACTTATCGCGGATTTCGCCGACATAACTGATCCTGAGGAACAGGAAGCAGCGCGAAGCAAGATCTGGGACAAATACGGCGTAAATGGGGCCGTACTTATCTCCGACATGTCCAGTTTCTCCAGCACCTCGAGAAAAGTGGGCGTGTGCCATTTTCTCAAGCTTATTCATCGCGCACGTCAGATAATAGCGCCGATAGTTACCGCAAATAATGGCTTGCTGTTGAAATGTGATGCGGATAACTGCTACGCATTCTTCGAGCGAACAGACGACGCCATACAAACCAGCTTTGATGTCAACGCGGCACTCTTCAAATCCAACGAGACATATAGAATGGAGGAACAAATATATGTTTCGGTCGGTATTGACTACGGGCGGGTATTGCTCGTTGGCGCAGTCGACTTTTACGGAGACCCGGTTAATACGGCGTCGAAGCTGGGTGAAGATCTGGCCATAAAGGCCGAGACGCTCGTGACCCGGCGCGCGATCGAAAGCTCCGAGTTTGTGATTCCCGAAAGAGCGGAACGGATGACCGCACGTATTTCCGAAATCGAGATTCAGTATGTTCGAATTCCAATGACAGAGACGAAACAACGTGACTCAGCAGGCTACTGAAGCAGAGGCGCTCCGCCGGGTTCTTGAAGTCACCCGCAAGCTCGCCGCACCATTTGATCTTGACACAATGTTGACTGAAGTAGTCGACGTCTCTCGCAACATACTGGATGCCGACCGCGGCACCGTCTTTCTCTATGACGAGAATGCCGACGAACTCGTGGTCCGAGTTGCGACTGAATTTGGCAGCATTCGAATTCCGGCCAACAAGGGAATTGTTGGTGAAAGTGCGCGAACCAAGAAGCTGATAAATGTTCCGGACTGCTACGCCGACGAGCGATTTAATCGCGATATCGACAAACAGACCGGATATCGCTCGCGCTGCATGCTGACAATTCCACTGCTCGGTTTTGAAGACTCGCTGGTCGGTGTGCTGCAGATATTGAACAAGAACCACGGCACCTTCGATGAACAGGATGAGTTCATCGCAATGGCACTCGCAGCCCAAGCCGCGGTCGTGCTACATCGCGCCAAGATCACCGAGCAGATCATCGAATCAGAGAAGCTGGACCGCGAGATTGCGGTCGCTCGAGATGTACAGATAGGGACGTTGCCAAAACAGATGCCCTCGATCGAGGGGTACGGCTTTGCTGGCGCCTTCGCCCCTACCGACCAAACTGGCGGCGACTTGTATGACTTCGTACCGATCGACGACCAACGCCTGTTCCTGCTGATGGGCGATGCGACTGGCCATGGGATCGGGCCGGCTCTGAGTGCGACCCAGGTACGGGCGATGCTGCGTGTCGCGATTCGCCTTAACGCGAGTCTTGGAGACGCGTTCGTACATATCAATGACCAGCTCTGTGACGATTTGCCCGATGATCGCTTTGTGACCGGCTTTTTCGGCTTGCTCGATGCGTCGGAACATAAAGTCTATTTTCACTCCGGCGGCCAGGGCCCGATCATGCACTACCGTGCAAAATCCGGGGAATACGACTGGCATCCGGCGACGACGTTTCCTCTCGGCTATATGCCGCAGACCGATCTTGCGGAACCCCTCGAAGTCGATCTCGAACCAGGCGATATTCTCGGTCTCATTTCAGACGGGATTTACGAATATGAGAACGAGAATGGTGTGCAATTCGGGCAGAAAGGCGTAGCGAAAGTTATTGACAGCCTACCCGACGCGAATGCAGAAGAAGTGGTAACAGGGATAATGCAGGCAGTCAGACAACACGGCGGCAGCGTCCCGCAAGCTGATGACATTACTATCGTGCTGGCACGACGCTCACGGTGAGAACGTAACGCCTGATGCAAAAGACATTCACAAGGAGTTTTGACTCGCTCAGTGACATTTACGAATTCACTGAAGGAGTACTGGCCTCAGGTGATATCGAGGATACGGTCCGTTTTCCGGTTCACCTCGCAATGGAAGAACTCTTCACCAACATGGTGAAATTTTGCCCGGACAACGACAATCAAATACTCTTGGACGTGGCTGCAAATGACGGCAATGTCAGCGTCACGATTACCGATTTTGATGTGGACCAATTCGACGTCACTACGTCGAGAAATGTCGATACGGAGATGCCTCTTGTCGGACGGGTTCCAGGCGGCCTCGGACTGCACCTGGTACAGCAAATGGTCGATAGCCTTGAATACGACTACCACGACCGCCAGAGTACGGTAAAATTTACCAAGGAGTCAGGTTAAACATATGTTTGATATCGAATTAGGCGAAAACGGCGACATTTTGTGCAGCGGCAGGCTCGATGCGGCTCAGTGCGCCAAAGCCCAGGAGTTCATGGACTCGATCAGTGGCCCGAGCGTGCTCGATTTTTCCCAATTGGAATACATCTCGAGTGCCGGGCTCGGTATACTGCTTAAAACACAAAAACGTCTCGTCGAGGGTGGCGCGGAACTAAAAATAATAAATGTTAACAATCACATACACGATGTTTTCCGATACTCGGGTTTCCACTCGATCTTTGAGATAGAAACAGAATAAGAATCTGCCCGAGATCGCGTCAGGGAGGTGGCGCTATCCAAATGGACGCCAGCGAAAATCTAATCGCCCGCGGCAGTGTTCGTGCTGCCAACTTTTTGTATTGTCGGTTGTACGTATGAATAAGCCAGACGACAACAAATTGATGGAGCGTTGCATAAAAGGTGACCGGCAAGCGTTCGAAACATTGCTGATCAGGTATGAGAAACCCGTCTACAACGCCGCGTATCGGATGCTGCACAACCGGGACGACGCGCGTGATGTAACCCAGACGGTTTTTCTCAAAGTCTACGAAAACCTTGATCAGTTCGATCCTTCACGCCGCTTCTTCAGCTGGGTCTACAGAATCACGCTGAACGAGTCGATCAACTGGCTGAAGAAATCGAGTCGCGAGGAGGCGCTCGAACATGAAGCAGCAGATAAAACGAGTGGGCCAGAGCAGCAGGCTGATGACGCCAAGACCGGCGAGAGTGTGCAGGCCGCTTTGATGATGATCAAATCCGAATATCGTGAAGTCATCGTACTCAAGCATGTGCTGGGCTGCAGTTATGTCGAAATCAGTGAAGTTCTTGATATTCCAGAGAAAAAAGTGAAATCACGTCTCTACACTGCCAGGCAGTTGCTGCAGGAGAGACTCACAGACCAGGGTTTGCATTAATGGCCATTGATCCGAAACATGTCGAGCTGATCAACGCTGATATCGATGGCGAGATCAGTTCAGCCGACAGGATAGAGCTTGAAGCGCTCTTGGCTGACAACTCTGACGTACAGGCGCTGCACGCAGAGCTCTCGGCTCTCAGTGAGTCGCTCGATAGCCTTCCGGACCTGGATTCCCCGCCGCACCTGAAACACACGATCTTGGCTTCGATTTCGCAGCTGCAACAGTCACAGGGGAACAATGGCAGCAGCAGTTTCCTGCAAGGCCTGTTCGGAGCGCCAGCGCTCAAGTACGCGGCCACGTTTGCTGCCGGGGCGATACTGACACTTAGCCTGATCAGTTCTGACCGGGCTTCGCAAAGAGCATTTGATGACGTCACCGATCTGGTCGGCACAATTTCCGATCCGGTACCTGGTGGACCGGGCGTTCATATGACGCAGATCAATCGGAAAGAAATCGCAGGTACTGTGACCTTGCGAAGCAGCGGACCTATCCTGATCGTTGATTTTGATCTCGTCTCGAGTGGTCCCGTCGACATCGTGGCGTCCTATTCCGACCAGACCATCTGGTTCAATGGATTCGCTCAACTTGAAAGCTCAGGCGCCAGTATTTCGGCTCAATCAGGCCGCGTGACCATGCAAATTGACGGCAAACGGCGCTATGCGGTTTTCCTGCACAACGCTGGCGATCGCGACATCACGATCAACCTGCTGTTCATGTCCAACGGTGAGGCCATCTACAGCACAGACATTGAATACGCACAGCCTGGGCATGCCGGATAAGTAGTTTCCAACTTTATCGAAGCTGCTCGGTAAGTAGTTACAGGCATATTGAATATTGGGGGCCCGACAGGGCACAGGAGGTAACGAAAATGGCTACAAGCAATAAGACAATCCCCGCATTTGTGATTGGGGCGGTACTCGGCGTTGCGATTACCTACTTCGGGTTGACCAATCCACCGGGCGATCAGCTCACAGGCACCGTCGCGCCGGCAGAGCGCTACCGGGCTGATCAGCCAGACGCTGACACGATACAGCTCGGCGATGAGTCACTGCAGGAAGTCATGCAGTCCGATGCGTTCGCCAAGCTAGTCGGGGACGAGGCGTTTCGTGACGCGATGAACAGCGAGGCGTTTCGCGATGCGATGAACAGTGAGGCATTGCGACAGGCGTTGAATGCCGATGCATTCAGAGACGCATTGAACTCTGATGCGTTTCGTAATGCACTGAACAGCGATGCATTCCGCGACGCTTTGAACAGCGAGGCGTTCCGTGGTGCGATGCGTAGCGATGTATTTCGCGATGCGCTGAACAGTGATGCGTTCCGCGATGCGCTGAACAGTGATGCATTCCGCGATGCACTGAACAGTGATGCGTTCCGCGATGCGCTCGCAAACGACGCGTTTCGCGATGCACTGAACAGCGATGCGTTCCGCGATGCACTGAACAGCGATGCGTTCCGTGATTCGATGAGTAGTGAAGCGTATAGCGCGGCGTTGAACAGTGATGCGTTTCGCGATGCACTGAACAGTGATGCGTTTCGCGATGCACTGAACAGCGATGCGCTCCGCAACGCGCTGAACAGCGATGCATTCCGCGATGCACTGAACAGCGATGCGTTCCGCGATGCACTGAACAGCGATGCATTCCGCGATGCACTGGCCAGTGATGCGTTCCGCGATGCGTTGAACAGTGATGCGTTCCGCGATGCGCTGAACAGCGATGCATTCCGCGACGCGCTTTCGAACGAGGCGTTTCGCTCTGCGCTCAATAGCATCGCGTTTCGCAGTGCACTCGCAAACGACGCGTTTCGCGATGCACTGAACAGCGATGCGTTCCGCGATGCGCTGAACAGTGATGCGTTGCGCGATGCGCTGTCCAGCGCGGCATTTCGTGACGCAATGGCCGCAAAAGCCTTCCGCGGAAGGGCAGAAAGATAGCAAGTGCCTGGAGGGCGCGGCGCAATGCCGCGTCCTCAACGCATTTCAGGCTCGGGGGCTCAATGCGAGGATCAGTTTGTTTATTGCCAGCCATCGCGCTGGCTTTCATTTTAAGTAGTCATGCTCAGGCACAGACGCTGCAATCGGTCGAGACGGACGAGCTGAGGCTCCTGTACTTTGACCCCACAGAAACATATCTCGTCCCGCGCGTCATTCAGACCTATCACGACTCCCTCGATCGCCAGAAGAGCATCCTTGGCTACACGCCGTCTGAAAAGACCACAGTCCTCCTCCTGGATTTCTCCGACTACGGCAATGGCGGCGCAATTTCGGTCCCCGCAAACTCCGTTATCGTCGATATCGCACCCGTTGCATTCACATTCGAGACTTCTGCTCCGGCGGAACGGATGTACAAACTCATGAACCACGAAATGGTGCATATCGCGGCCCTGGACCATGCGGGACCAGCAGACAGTCGTTATCGCAAGTTCTTCGGCGGCAAAGTGATGGCGACACCGGAGCATCCCGAGACGATCTTCTACCAGTATCTGACCTCTCCGCGCTTTTCAAGCCCACGATGGTTCCACGAAGGTATTGCAGTGTTCCAGGAGACCTGGATGGCCGGGGGCTTCGGCCGATCGCAGGGTGGTTACGATGAAATGGTATTCAGCGCGATGGTCCGGGACGATGCGCATTTCTATGACCCGCTGGGTCTGGTTGCCGAGGGTATCAGTGTCGATTTCCAGGTCGGCGCGAATGCGTATCTCTACGGTGAACGTTTCATGAGTTACGTTGCGTTTACGTACACGCCGGAAAAACTCGCGCAATGGGTCGTCCGGACCAGAGAAGGCCACCGGAATTACAGGAATGCGTTTGCGGAGGTCTTCGAACTCACTCTGGACGAGGCCTGGCAGGACTGGATCAAGTTCGAACATGATTTTCAGGGAAAGAACCTCGCCGATGTTCGCCAGTTCCCGACGACCAGCTTTGATGACCTGACCGACAGTGCACTCGGCTCAGTATCCAGGACTTTCTACGATCTCGATCGCGATAGTCTGATCGCCGGCGTACGTTACCCCGGCGTCGTAGCCCATATCGGAGAGTACTCACTGCAAACACGAGAGATGAACCGGCTTGGCGATATCAAGGTACCGATGCTCTACCGGGTGACGTCGCTCGCGTATGACGATGACGCCGAGACAATTTTCTACACGGCGGATAACTATGCTTATCGTGATCTCATGGCAGTCGATCTGGCGACCGGTGAGCAGCGAATGTTGCTCGAGGATCAACGTATCGGTGAACTTGTATTCAACAGGGCCGATCGTTCGCTTTGGGGTGTCCGCCACCTCAACGGCTATGCTTCGCTTGTGAGGATTCCGTATCCGTATGACGAGTGGAACCTGATCAGGTCATTTCCGTACGGCGAAATCGCCTACGATCTGGATATTTCACCTGATGGCAGCTTGTTATCCGGATCATTCGGTGATGTCAAAGGCCAGCAATCACTCAAAGTATTTCGAACCGATGACGTCATGGCGGGACAATTTGAACCTGTCAATGTACTCGACTTCGGTCAGGCCGTTCCCGAGGCCTTTGTGTTCTCGCCTGACGGTCAGTATCTGTTTGGCAGCGCATATTACACGGGCGTGTCCAATATCTTTCGCTATGAACTCGCGACCGAGGAACTCGAGGCCGTCTCGAACGCAGAAATCGGTTTCTTTCGACCGATACCGATCGACAACGAGAACCTGATTGTGTTCCGTTACACGGGCCAGGGTTTCGTACCAACCCGTATTTCAGCCGAACCACTCGAGGATGTCGCAGCGATTGCTTTTTTCGGTACTGAAATTATCAATCGGTACCCACAGCTCGAGAAATGGCGCGCCGGGTCGCAGGACAGCTCACCCGCCGAGTCCAGGATCGTGTCGAAGGGCGAATACGTGCCACTCAAGAACATGGGACTCGAGTCCATCTACCCAACTTTGCTCGGTTACAAGGACTCGGAATCGCTGGGCATGAAAGCGATCTTCTCTGACCCGATTCGTTTCGACGTGCTGTCGATCGGCGCCGGTTACAGCATTGACAGTGATCTGCCCAGCGATGAGCGACTAAACCTGAGCGTCGATTATAAGCACACCGTAATTAGCGCCTCGCCACTGTCCGGCACCTGGCATCTGGGTGCACGCCTGAACAATGCGGACTTCTATGATCTGTTTGGACCGACGAAGACGAGCCGCAAGGGTCAACGTTTTTTGGTCGGCTACGAGAAGACTCTTCTCTTTGACGAGCCGCGGCGCCTGGCTTTCTCGACAGAACTGAATCACTTCAGAGACATAGATTCGCTGCCTCGCTACCAGAATGTTCCGGCCACTTTTGACGAGATGTCGACGCTCGAGGCACACCTGAACTATGAGAACATGCGCCAATCACTCGGCGCCGTCGATGATGAAAAGGGGTTTCGCTGGCATCTCGGCGCTTCGGTGACCCACGTCGACAGCGACACTATTCCGAAGATAGGAGGTGAATTCGATTTTGGATTCGCGCTGCCATGGAAGCACTCGTCAATATGGATTCGGAACGCATTAGGTGCAGCATTCGGCGAGCCTGACGATGAGTTCGCGAACTTCTTTTTTGGTGGCTTTGGCAACAACTATGTTGACCGCGGCGAAATCAAGCGCTATCGCGAGTACTACGCCCTCCCCGGATTCGAGTTGAGCCAAATCCCCGGCCGCAATTTTTACCGCGGCATGCTCGAGTGGAATCTGCCGCCGATACGCTTTGAACGCGCCGGCACGGCGAATTTTTATCTCGCCTGGGCTCGTCCTGCCCTGTTCGCGAGCGCGCTAATCACGAATCTGGACCGCGGCGAGATTCGCAATAATGCCAAGAACATTGGCGTGCAGATCGACTTCCAATTCACTCTTATGTCGCGGTTCGATATGACTCTTTCGACAGGATATGCAAAAGGATTTGGCGAAGGACCATTCACCGATGATGAGTTCATGATCTCGTTGAAAATAATGTGACCGCCAACTTTGTGATCCACGCTTTATTCGGGCTATTGCCTGTGTGCTGCTTTCTGGCTGCACTGGTCTATCTCGACAGCTACAAACTCGTTCCGGTTCGCTGGGTTATCACTGTAATCGTAATCGGCTGCGGCGCTGCCATTCTCAGCTACCCGATCAACCTGCTCGGTCTCGGTTGGGCTGGAATTGAGTTTACGACCTACACGCGTTACTTCGCGCCGTTCGTCGAGGAATCGCTGAAAGCGCTGGTCATCATCATCATGATGCGGCATAACCGCATCGGCTTTCTTGTCGATGCAGCAATTTTGGGGTTCGCTGTCGGAGCTGGCTTTGCGATTTTTGAAAACATGTTCTATTTGCGGAGCGTGCCAGAAACACAACTCGGCACTTGGATTGTCAGGGGATTCGGCACGGCAATAATGCATGGCGGCGCGACATCGATCTTCGCGGTGGCGTCGCGCAGCATTATCCGACGCAAGCAGACGATCGGAAGTGCTGCATACGTGCCCGGATTCCTCGTTGCCACAATTACGCATTCTGTGTTCAATCATTTCTTTTTTGCGCCGATTGTGAACACGCTTGCTGTTCTGCTCTGCCTGCCACTGTTGCTGGTGGCGGTTTTCGATCGCAGTGAGCGAGCCGTTTCAGATTGGCTGGGGACAGGTTTTGATTCGGATACCGAATTGCTGCAGCTGATTAACTCCGGCGAGTTTTCGACATCGAAAGTCGGGATGTATCTGCACTCGCTGAAGGAGAGATTTGAAGGTCCGATTGTTGTGGACCTGCTGTGCTATTTGCGGTTGCACACCGAACTGTCTATTCGGGCAAAAGGCCTGCTCATGATGCGCGAATCCGGTTTTGCGAACAAAGCCGGCGAAGAAACCAAAGCCAAGCTTGAGGAACTCAAGTTTCTCGAGAAGAGTATTGGCACCACGGGCAGACTCGCGATCAAACCGTTCATGCAAATGAGCCAGAAGGACTTGTGGAAGTTCTACATGCTCTCCGACTAGCTCTTGGCCACGATATCTGCCGCAGATGGAGTGGAGAAGACCTACGCTCGGCAGGCCTTCTCCTTCGACCCCGCACTAGCTGGTCTCACTAAACGTGAATTTCATCGGTTTGTTGTTACCGTTGACAACGCATGTCGTTGCGTAGGCCCGAATTGCCTCGCCTTCTGCTTCACCATACAACGATGTGCTGATCTTCAATGTGTAGCCGCCCGTCCGGCGCTCTATTGCAACGACGTCATGGCGAATGCGGGTAACCTCGTTGTAGTCCATACGTTCTCTGACTTCGGCGACGCATGCATTGACTTCGTCTTCGACTCCGGATTCGGCAACAGTTGCTGCACCGGCTGGCATTGAGACAACGTACAAGCCGATTAGCGTCAGACTAATGATTGCTTTGATTGGATTGAACATGACATCTACTCCTGGTTGTTAAGCAGAATATTCGTTCTGCTTTGATCAAAAAAAATCTTGCTCGCTCACTCTTCATGCTTATTCAGAATACTCATTCTGCTTCTGTCAAAAAAAATCTCAGTTGGAAAGTGACTCCATGGTCATATCGACGATGACCGCCAGGGCGTCACGATTGAATCCGGTCCGGCCCAAGACGGTCAAACCGAACATCGTACTGGTCAGCAGCTCTCCTGCTGCACGAACATCGAGGTCGGCCCTGACCTCACCGTTCTCTTGCGCCGACTCAAGGCCAATCGCAAATGCTTTGGACATGCGCTTCATAAATTTCTTCAGTACGCCCTGCAATTCCTCATCATCGGGCGCCAGTTGCATAGCGGTGTGAATGAACAAACAGCATTTGTGCTCTTCTGTACAGCACATGTCCGCTACACGCTCGTCGAAAATCGTTCGAATGTGTGACAGGGACGCATCGGGCTCCAACAAGCGGAGAAATGACTTCTTACCCATGCCATCCGCATAACGATCCAGCGCTTGCTCGAACAACTCGCGCTTGTTTCCAAACGTGCCATAAAGACCATATCGGCTAACACCGGTTGCGCGAACGATGTCGTCCATCGAGGTATCCGAATACCCCTTGGAGGAAAACAGATCGACCGCAGCTGACAGGGCTGTCGATGGATTAAATGCACGTGTTCTAACCATGGGAAGCAGAATACTCATTCTGTTTTGAATTGTCAACCCATTCGACTACACGGCGTTTATAGAGTATTCGACACGATTACAGGAGACCCCGATATGCGCCGCATGAAGCAGATTCTGATACTAGCCATGGCAGGCCTTATGACCATGGGCACAGCGTATGCGCAGGAAATCCCACCTGGAGATCCTCAAGGAATGAGTTCCGAGGAACGTCAGGCCGCGAGGGAAGCCCGCCGCGCCGAGCAGGAAGCTCGTCGCGCCGAGTGGGAAAGCATGTCGGAAGAGGAACGCGCTACAGCTCGTGAGGAACGCAGGGCTCAATCTGACGAACGCAGGGCGGCAATGCGCGAGCGTTATGACAATATGTCCGAAGAAGAACGCCAGGCTATGCGTGAAAAGAGAAAACAGCGCCAAGGCCAACGCTCTCGGAACAGGGGCCAGAGACAGCATGGCAATTCTCCCAACGGACCGCGACCCAACGGCGACTAGCTCAGTGAAAAGGGCCCGCCAGGGCCCTTCTTTCTATCGTATGACCTCATCGTCTAATCCCGTCATCTGCCACCGACCGAGCACGATTGGAATGCTGTCAATTGCATTCAGCTGATCAAAGAAGTCTTTAAGGCGAAACTCTTCGCCACGCTCCTCAAGCTGTTTGCTGTAGTCGGCGAGCGTTCTTTCGAGCAAGTATTTGCCCGTAATGTAGCTAGTGCCATAGCCGGGCTGCCGCAAATACAAGTGCTGTTCGAACTTCAGCAGATCTTTTTCTGTTTTCATCCACCCGCGCGGCGTCCATTCCATATGTACCGAGCCGGCCTCCTCCATCGTCATTTCATTCGCGTGAGCGTACAGAGAGCCCAGCCCTCGGGCTGCACGTTGCG
>Ga0255052_10000125_pt1 | contig 56508 bp, 63 predicted proteins | sample JV7_2_21_MG_FD_188632 | JGI IMG/M metagenome (GOLD analysis project Ga0255052, IMG submission 188632) | Seawater microbial communities from Jervis Inlet, British Columbia, Canada - JV7_2_21 | ecosystem: Environmental > Aquatic > Marine > Inlet | place: Canada: British Columbia | collected...
ACCAGCATCGCTTGGTGTTGCAATTGTAATCTCATATGACTGAATAGGTGTCGGGTTGATGATTTGATTAACACCTGCCCCAGCCGCTGTTGCGACTGTTCCAATTTCAATCGTTGTTGTTCCGTTTGCTAAGAAGTCACCACCATCACCTGTACAAATCGTAAAGGTTATGTCCTGTGCTGTTGGTGTTCCTGTCGCCACCGACATGTGCTCTGAGCCAGTACAGTCTGCACCTAGTGTGTATTCTCCAGTTGTTGCAACGTCAAAGTCTGCAATCATAAGTATTGCAGTTGAAGTACTTACGTTGAACTGTGCTGGAAAGGAGACCACTATGTCTCTGTCAGCAGCGTCGTCCACAAGCGTTGGTGTTGTAAACACAATCGTGTGGTCTGCTGAAACAGCTGAGTCTGAGTCAGATATTGTGTCGCTTACCCACGTAAGCGAAGCAGCATCTATGAAAGGCACCCATGTTGGAAATCCGAAACTCCACATAAGAATAGCCAACATAACAACTGCTGTCACATATTTATTAGCTACGAGAGGGCTAAGTATATTCATGCGAGTAACGTATTTAAGGCTAATAACGCGTTATCTCCCACCTTTTACAAGCTACTTTTAGTCTATAAAGCAGCTAAACATTTCAATTTTCATTTTGAAATGAACGTTAATACACCTACCCAAACAAGAAAAAACTCCCCAGTGCTTTTTCATAGCTTTAGGTGAAACTCATTCGGTAAAACTCCGCCAAAAGAGTTATACAACCTTCCCGTGTAGTGGAAAACATTGCGGGTATCAAGCTAGTACTATTATATCCTTTAAATAAAGGGTTTTGTTTGAGTTTATCCACAGCAATGCACATGTTGTAAACAGCATAACCACAACTAAAAAACACCCCTGAAATGGCCTTGGAGACTGTTTTAGCTTGTCTAAATGAGAATGCTAAAGTACTAAAAAACACCCATATAGGGGTGTTTTTTAGTGTAGTTAGAAACTATGTTCTATTTACGAAGAGGGCTAAGCAGTATGCACTGTGACACAAAATGACGATATCACAAGACATATTCGCTTCGCGCTTTCGCGCACACCTCCTATATCGCCGGGGGTGTATTCGATGTTCTTTTGGCGATTAATGGGTGGGAGCCCATACGCGCCATATAGAAAAACCACTAAGACTCTCCGTGTGATTCTTCATTACAATCACCTACGCCAATAGGTGTGAAAACATTGCGACATCAAACTTCCCCTATTATATCCCACCTAAATCCCCTTGTCTTTTGACATATCCCCTAGACAATAGAGGCAATAAATCCCGCTAAAAATCTTGATTTTTAGGCAAGGTAGGAGTAAAAAGTCGATAATCAAAGCTAAATTACCTAGCGCGCTTCGTTTTAAGCTTTCGCGCCTTTTGAGAACCGGTCACCTTTGGATGCATCACTTTTAGAAGACCGTTTTTCTTCATGAACTGCTTGAGCGCTCTGCCACACTTATTGCACACGAGAAATTGTTTCTTTGATGTTGCAGGAGCAATGAAAACGCTGTCGCGTCGAAGCGCAGTTCTGCCACAAATACTGCAGTTTCTGGAATATACTGTTGCCATTGCATTAAGTATACACCCTTACCTAGAGTGCTTGCCGTCTTTGCGTGGATAATTATTCAAACACGGAGTCTAGTGTTTTCAAAAAAGACTCTGGGTCATCTACAACCGCGCTAGCGTCTTCTTCCTCTGTTATTTCCTCGACTACATCTTCAGCCGCTTCCTCTGCTATTGCTTCTTCTTCTGGTTCTTCTATCATTTCTTCTGGTGATGTTTCCGCATCTTCAGCTTCACTATCTTCTACCGCCTTAGCTTCGCTTGCGGCTTTAGACATTATACTCCCTGTTCCATTTATGTTTCCTCCTGTTAATTTTGGCTCTCCAGTGTAGATAACATTTCCTGCTCCGTTGATAGAGACATTAAGCTCGTCTTTTGTATTAACCCTTACATCTCCGGCTCCAGAAATACGTACTCCAGTTTCATTGCTTAAAAGCAAGGACCCGTCATAAGACCCTGTCCCAGAGAATAAAATAAGCTCCCTTTCTGCACTTCCTGATGTGGTTATGTCTCCTGCACCATTGATTCGAACAATTAACTCATCAAGATCTACATCAGCAATTACAGCTTCTCCTGTTCCATTTATACCAAAATCAAGAATTTCCCCTTTTATATTTGATACTTCAACAGTAGCTTTTCCAGAAATGGCAATTTTGGAAACATCACGCGAAATCACTTCGACAGCTATACTGGTATCTTCGAACAGAAACAATGACCATAAAGAATTATCGTACTTAATATAAAGAGTGTCGTTTTCTACATTTGTCGCAACTTCGCCAATTACGGCCTCGTCAGCAGAAATAATTATAGTCTCACGGTCGCCCTCTGTTACTTTAAGTGTTCCAACACCATCAAAATTAATGCCTGAGAACGGATCAACTCCTCTTTCTTCTGTTACAACAGTGTCAGTAGTGTGTATTGTAACAATGTCTCCGCCCTTAAAAACAAGAACTACTGAAGCTACAAAAATCACAACAACAACTAGCACCGCCAATAGACTCGTGGTTTTTTTCTTCCTTACCTTAAAGAGAGAAAGTCCCACGAGGATAAGTAGTAGCGGCCAAAGAGCAAGTAGTGATACGGTTGTGGGTCCAAACATATCAAGAATCTGACCAACAATTAAGTAGGCTACAAAAATAGCAATTAGGCCTAAAAAGATTTTGCCTAAACTGACGTGCTCTTTCTTTGCAGGAGTACTTTTCTTTTTGGTAGTTATTTTTGAAAGCTCCTCTTCTGAGGCTGTTGTGTGTTCTACGTCATCGCCGAAGTCTATGCGGACACTTTTACTCTCTTTCTTATAGGGAGTTGATGTTTTTACAGTAATTTCCTCTTTTGGAGGCGTTTCTTTTGCTTCCCTTTTTGGAGCACCCATAAGAATTACGTCTTCTTTGTTCTCTTCCTTGCTTTCCTTCTTGTAATTTTCGCCGCTTCCCTTTTTCTCTCCCCTCTGTTTATTCTTATTTTTTACCATTGTTAATTATTATTTTCTACTATGTGTGATTTTGGTACGATAAACCACAGAATACCGTAGCCCACAACTCCAGCACCATCTGCAAGAGCAAGTAATACAAAAAGAACTCTAAATAGTACTGGATCTACATTAAAATATTCTCCCAAACCACCACAAACACCCGCAATTACTTTACTGTCCCCTAAGCGGTATAATTTTCTCGATGTTTTTCTCATAATTGTGACCTTACATACATTATATGCCTCCCCGTAAATAGTGCAAGACGGCTTAAAATAAGGCCCAAACCGCTATTTTAGCTTCTCTATCCTAAGTCCAATCATTCGAATTTTTTTTCCTCTTGGATTCTCGCTCGAATCAAAGAACGGTAATAGAAGTTTTAGAGCTCGAAGATCAAAAACTTTAAGTGTCGAAACGTTTTCTTTTGAGGTTATGGAACGATTTTTAGTTTCAAAGTCAGAAAAACGTATTGTAAGCACAATCGTTCGGAAACTACTAAAGCCTTTCTCAGACATAATTGCAAAAATTTCCTCGCCCATATGTTCGAGGGCGTGAGTTACAAATTTTAAATCACTTGTATCTTCATAAAATGTTTGGTGTTGTCCTATAGATTTACGGATTGTTCTTTCTCCAAGAGACGTGCTGCCAGACCCTCGAACCTTCTGGTATACAGAAAATCCATGTGAGCCAAAAACTCTACTTAATTCTCCCCAGGAGAATGCTCTGGCGTCTTTTATGGTAGAAATTTTCATGCTTTTAAATTTTTCTCCCATTTTTGGGCCAATACCAGGAATAACTCGTATTGAAAGAGGTCCTAGAAAATCAAAAGTCTCTTCCTCTCTGACAACTGTAAGGCCGTTTGGTTTTTCAAAATCAGAAGCAATCTTTGCAATCATTTTGTTTGGACCTATTCCTATAGAACATGACAAATTTTCTTTTTTCTTTATGTCTCTCTTTATTTTTTTTGCAATTGCTTTTGCCTTCTTGTATGAGCAGGCTTTGGTTATGTCAAAATACGCTTCATCAACACTTGTAACTTGCATATCTCCAACATACGAAGAAACAATTTCAAAAACTTTCTTGGAAATATTACCATATCGTCTTCCGCGCGGACTTATAAAAACTGCCCCTTTATCGCCTCTTTTGCGCGCCTCTTCTGAAAAGGCCCAAGCTTTTTGTATAGGTAAGGCCGAATGAATACCATATCTTCTTGCAATGTAATTTGCAGTAGTTACTACTCCGCGCCCCCTTCCTCCCTCTGGATCAGAACCAATAACAATGGGCAGCCCCTTCAGCCACGGCTTATCCCGCTCCTCAACACTTGCAAAAAAAGCGTCCATATCAATGTGGCCGATTATTTTGTCATCCATAATATTAAAGAGTGTAGCATCAAAAAATCACCTCTTTGCGGAGATGATTTTACTTACCGTTTTCTGCTTGAACTTTTTCCTTGAATTCTTCGGCGAGCTTTTCCTCATGCTCCAACCTTTTTTCTTCCTTTTTTATAGTTGCATCTGCAACTTTTCTTTTCCCATACAGATTCATTAATGCAAAACTAATCATGCTAGCAAATACAATTCCAATAACGTTTATTAAATACAATATAAGTGAACCGCTGACAATGTCGCCATCAAGTTTTGCAATACCAACACCAATAACTGAAAGCGGTGGAATAAGAGCCACGGCCACGGCAATGCCTGGAAGAGTTTCGCTGAGGTCTGGTTTTACAAGAGTGTATGAAACAGCAAACACAGCAACTACTGCAACAAAGAAGTAAATTAAGGATGGCTCCGTTCGGGCGAGTATTTCTGAAGTAAGACTTCCCCCCACAACACTTTTAAACAAAAGAGTCACAAGTGCGGCAGAGACAATACCCAACACAGAAGCTTTAAAAATGGTGACAATTGAGCGGATAAGCAGTTTGCCATCGGACATAACAAGCCCAAGTGAAATGCTCAAAATTGGCGAAAGAATCGGCGCAATTAGCATACTTCCTATTACAATCGATGGGCTGTCTACTAAAAGGCCGAGTGTGGCCATCAAAACTGAGAGCATTACGAGCAAAAAGAAGTCAAAGTCGGGAGTACTTTCTGTAATCAGCTGCCTGACTGCGCGCGTTTTATCGCTTTCACTTAAATTATCAATTTGTGCTAATAGTGACATATCAATATTGTACCTGTTCCTACTCGTACCGCAAAGCTTCTATTGGGCTTTTCTAGCTGAATAAATCCCAAAAAAAGCCCCACAAAGGACGATACAAGCAGTCCAAGCGGTGCTACTGTTGCTGGAAATGAAGCGCCCTTTTTTATTCGTTTTTATTTTTCTTAGCATCCAGGAAGTGTCCAGGGGTCTCCAATTACGGCATCGTCAACAAGCGATGAGACTATAAGTTCAATAATAAGCCACGAGGCAAGAACTAGTACAAGACCAAAAATAGCTACCCGAAAGGTGCTGTGAGCCTTTGTTACTTGCCCAGCGTTCGAGCCTGCTGTTAGATACAGAAAGCCGGCGTAGATAATCATTAGTATCGCAACAATTATTGCAAAAAAGATTAGAAACTCTATAACTCTTTCCGCAAGTGTCATTAAATCACAGTAGCCACATGCTCCGCCCGGATTGCCTGAACAGTCTGGAACAACGTCACCAACAAATGTTGGTTGTGCAAGTCCAATAAATGGAACAAAAAGTAGCACGAAGATCACTACAAAAATTAGACCTCTTTGTCTAAAGCTAGATACAATATTCATACTCCCATTGTATCAAATATGCCTATGCCAGCACTTAAGGTATCAACACATGCAAATGAAAATGAATTGGTTGTCCCCTAAAGCTTTTTACCACCAATATCAACTAGCTGTTGTAAGTAACTGTTCACGCAGTGTTGTGTGAAGTCTATCCTCTCTGTTAGCTCATTCTGGTCAGTAAGAAACCCGCCTTTTGCTTGGTTCATATTTTTAATCTCTCCAAAATAGCTTTTCTCATCCTCGTGTATAATGCGGTATTTGTTAGAGTCCGTAATTTGAAGCTTTTTACTTGCTTGAAGCCAGTAGTGTATCTCGCGAGCAATATTTTCAAGTTCACCATTTTCAATATTTCCTTCCAGGACAGAATAAGCACTCGCCACGCCCTCAACATATGCGCACATATTGTGGGTTGAGCTTTTTCTATACGCAAAGCCACTGAGTCGCCAGTCTGTGTAATCTTTTGCGTATGTAATATACTTCTCATTTGGCCAAAGTTCTTGCATATCTTTTAGTGCGGCCATTACCCAAAGATAGAGGGGAAAATCGAAAGGCACATCATCGCTTTTGAAGTATAAAAATGTTTCATCAATTACTTTCTTTGTCTCTTCATTTGGAGAATACATGTAGTATCTAGTAAGAGCTAAAATAGCTTCTCCGTTTGAAAAAGAAGACTCATTTTCACTTGGAATGGAGCCACTGTTGTACGCATGTCGAAATCCACTTCCCTCTTTCTTCATTGAAAGAATGTATTCTCCGTAGTCATGAGCCAATCCCTCGTAAGTGTCTCTAAGTTCTGGGTATCTAGTTATTGCGTCTATTAGTCCCACAAGCGCTAAGCTTGTTGCTCCAAGCTGACAAAGGTCATTTGTACTACTGTTCGAGACACAACGAAAGCTGTACCCATTCCACTCTCCTCTATTAGAGAGCGTATCAAAATATCGTATACCCTTTTTCAAAGTATTTTTTAATTCATATTTGTCACTTTCATCGACAAGTGCAACTTCACCAAGGACATAGAGACCACCTGCCTGTCGCACTATATTATCAAGGGGTAAATATTCGTCTTCATATGGAAGGTACTCATATTTAAAGTGTCCTGACTCTTCTTGTGCTTCTTTAAACCACGCAACGCCAGAGGATATAGTATTTCTAATTTCCTCATCGGGTAGAGGTTTATATTCACTATCGTCCAATGTATGCGGTCGTAGCATGCTCTGAAGCCTCTCTACTTCCTTAATCAGAAGCTTTACTTGCTCCAAAAGTATCGCTATTGTTTCCTGTTCATTTATCTCCTCTTCTGCAAAAACAGTTATTGGACTAAATGTAAAAAGTAATCCTATGGTGATTATTAGAATCTTCATTTTCTATATTTATTAGTCTAAAATTGGCGTCCCCATAAAGCAACCAAGCGTGTATGGGAATTCTTCAGTTCCGTGGTAGTGATAAATTTCTTTTTCTGCCCCGTCCCATAGAACACCGTGGGAGTGTCCATGACAGCTGTCCAAATCATCATTTGTAAGCATTTCTCCATTCTCAACGCTTGAATATATGCCAAACCCATCAAGAGCATACCCCACAAGAACAGAGCTCTCCTCCTGTGATTGTTCTTTTGCGTACTCTCTAAGGCACTTGCTTTCCCCATGGTAATGATATGTTCCACTCCCTTCTGGATGTCCTCCGCACTTATCTTGGAGTTCGTGGGCTAACGCGTCAGTGCCCTTAGCGTCAAGAGCGCTAAAGAGTGGCACTCCAGTAAGCGTTATGCCTATTGTCTCTTTCGGGAGACACGTGGGCTCATCTCTAAGCTCTGGGTTTAGGGGCAAGACAAATACGGTCTCTTGCAATTCTATGCTGTTTGGATTTTTGTCGTATTCGTACGCCCTATCACTCGATGAAATTGGAAACTCTCCAGTAGCATGTAGAGGAAGTCCATTTCCCTTTATTATTCGAGAGCTCCCGCTCGTCTCAAATGTAATATTTGCATTTGTTCTGCTCACACTTCCTTCAACGGCAAATTTTAAGTTCGGATACCATAAACTCTTTTGAATCCATGGTCTTCGTCTTTCCACAGCTCCCTCATTAAATTCACTATGGCACGAAAATACATTGCCCACCTTTGGCGCTGTTGAAATATTTCCATCTCCTAGAGGAAGAGTTTTGGTTTTTTCGTCCATGGGTTCTTCTTTGATTATCTCTTCTGTAGTCGTTGCTATGGCTGGAACTTCCTCAACAACCTTCGTTGTAGAAGTTGGAATCTTTATTGTTTGTGTGAATTCTTCATTAATTATTTCTCTCTCTTCAACGTTTGTTGGAAATTTTTTCTTTAACGCGCTCTCTCCGTCGTCAATTACAATTTCCGTCATGCTCACGTTTTCAGGACTCACATAAACATCTTCGGGGTTCAACAAAAAATACCCCCCGCCCATGACGCCCAAAATAACTGCGACAATAATAATTGTTTGTGGCATGACTTAGACATTATAGCTCTGTATATAAAAAAGCCCCACAGGGTGGGGCTTTTCCAGTATATATATTATTCTTCGTCAAATCCAGGCAGGAATGGAGTAATCCTTACAGTTCTAGCAAGAGGATTTAGTACGTCATTTGTGTCACAAGTTATTGTATAGTCAGTTGTAAATTCTACTGCTCCTGTGTTGTAGTTATTATCGTCCTGCAGGGTTGAAGAATTGTATCCTGCACCAACTCCCGCATCATATTCCGTGCCAACAGGAACAGTTAGTCTGCCTTCATCTGTTGGGGGAGTGTCGGGCGCTTCACCCAAACCATTCGTGTAAATTTCTTGAGTTAGATTACATCCTGCTTGTACACTCACAGCCTGCCAAATTAGTGTTGTTTCCCTGCCTTTGAGTACTTGCTGTGGAAGAGCTGAAATAGATCCGTCTGGTTCAACAATAGATATTACAACCTCATTTGACGCCTCTGCGCCCCATTCGTTCTGACAGTCAAGTCTGTATCTCCCTCCTACTAGTGTCGAAAATGTTAATGTCTCTGAACCACCTCCAACGGCTTTGTTTGGAGCAACTGGAACCCCGCTAAATGGAACGCCTTTTGGAGTTGCCCATCCAACATCTTCTCCTGCAACCTTAAATCCATCACACTCCACATTAAAACCGTCTATGGGTCCCCAACTGAAGTCTGTGGTGCCTCCGATAATCACCGAGGTTGGATCTGCGCTAAGCACAGGGTCCTCTGGCAGTACGCCGATTGTGTAGCTTCTGGTCTCTGGAGTTCCTGCTAAATTAGTACATGTAAGATCAAAGGTTTGGTCATCTGTGAGGTCAATTGTGTTGTCGCTGCCGGTAACATCTAACCCCGCACCTGTTGTAAGTCCAATTGCTGTTCCGTTAGCCTCAAATGTACAGGTGTTAGCGTTTTGTACATTCCATGCAACTGTTGATTGTGTGTCGCTTAATATTGGGGTTTCTGGAACCACGTCCCAAATCAGTGCAGCTGGTGCGTTTACTGTGAGGGTTACAGTATCACTATCAGTACCACCACCATTGCTACAATCAATCGTAAAGTCAATTGGGCCTGAAAGTCCAGTTGTATCAAATTGTGTTGGGTCATTTCCTACAGGCAAATCTGCTAAAGGAACTACATAGTTCCATCCACTGCTTGCGCTTCCATCGCCCTGACAAGAGTCAGGAAACCCTCCCGCAGTATTGTCCCAGCTAATATCTACATTAGTTCCCGCAACAACAGCGCTCGGTGTGGGTGAGTCGTTAATTAACAAACTAGGAACTGGTGCGGGTGGAAGTGCTCCGCACGGCTCGCAGGTAAAGTTTTCAGTATAATAGTCGCCGGGACACGAGGACCTGTCTCTAAGGCTACATGTATTTGCAATCGTGCAACCTCTGGGGCCACCAAATGCGGGATCTGTGACAGGATTTACAGCATCCTCGGGAAAGATATATCCGCCAGGATAAGCTGTGTCTCGCCCTCCGTTACCGTCTTTGTGACAGTTTGTAGTGATATCGCCCGGACCAATTGCACATGAGCCCGAGCCGCCCCCTGCAGAGGGAACCCAACATCCCAGCGCTGCGCCTACTGTTATAGTTACGCTATCTTCGTCCCAAAGTCCAGTTCCTTCATTTGTGCAGCGAAGAGTGTATGTTCCACTATCGCTCGCATCCAAGTTACTTACAGCATAAAAACCACTGATTGGATTAGCTCCTATTCCCCAATTAGCAGGAGAAGCCGGTGACCCAGGCCACGCCACTGCAGTACAAACAGTCGCGCCATTACCTCCAGAATAATCTAGCCTTGATACTCCACCAAATGCTGGATTTGCAATATCGACAGTAAGGGTTGCGGTTGGCGGTGATCCACACTGACAAGTCATGGTGAAATCAGTCTCGTCACAATTTCCGCTATTATCATTCTGCACTTTTTTGTCAGCAGTCGCGCCCTCATGCCATTCATTACACTCAAAACCTACGTAATCTCCATAACCTGGATCCGTTTCATCCTGTATCAGAGGAAGTGGGCAAGCCCCAGGACCTGTGTCAAATTGTTGGAATTGCTGATCCCAACCACAAGCAACGCCTGCTGGATCAGTTTCGTCATCATCACTTGAATCATAAGTTCCTGAATCTAGCGGGTTAGTCCAACACCCAGGGTCAGCAGCGTCTACAAGCACATCTTCAATATCTGAATTATCAACTCCATCGCTACACTGAGTGGTAGGTAACGCAACGCAACTACAACTATAATCTACCCACGCTTCCTGAGAGTACCCAGGTCCATCATCACATGCATATTCTCTCGCATTTGTGGACGCTGCCTCTGCGGCGGCGTCACATACTATATAGTTTGGATCGCTAGGATCAGTTTCGTCAAAATCGTCGGATGGATAACCGTTTGCTGCAACTGCAGAAGGACAATCTGTGAAATCTCCTTGTGCAAGACCCGAACTGTCAGCTTGCCAATTACACGAAGACACAGGATTCACCGTAACTGTTGTAAATGCATTATCGTCTCCATCCAGACTCAAGCACTCCAGTTCATATTGAACTGGCCCTGGTGTAACTAGTGGAACCGGTGAAACAGTATCGCCGTCATTTCGGCCATAGGGTTGTAACCACAGACCACCATTGGTCACGTCACGAAATCGACAAATAGAAATATTACCTGTCGCTGTCCATGTAAGATCAGTTGTATTGCCTAGTGTTATTGGGTCAGGATTATCAACAAATGAGGTGATATTTGCAGCAGCCCCGGGTGTAGAAATTACAATGGTGTGAGTTGCACTCCAATTTGAAAGACTTCCATTATCATCTTCTGCTCTGACACGAACATCATAAGTTCCCAGTGCATAGGTGTGGTTTTGAAATTCACTCCATCCGCTGTTTGTATATCCAGGTGAAGGAAGCAATTCTAACGCGCCTCCAGCGTCCCAATCAACTACATAGCGCACCTGATCCCCATCAGGGTCTACAGCATTAGAAAACGTAAAGTTTGCCGTTGGTATACCAGTATTTCCTGTGACTGGACCGGCTATAGTTGGAATTGATGGTGGCGAATTTGGTATCCCTCCGCACATACAAGTTATATTGCCTCCTACCGACATAGTTCCATCAAGTTCAAATCCGCAATTGTAAAATGCACCCTCTGTTGCACCACTACAAAACCGAGATGTATTGTCACACACACTTTCTACCGGCAAAGTCGATCCACCCAAAGGAGAATCATAAGTTGGTCCCGGAGGAGATGTCTGAACAACACGCCAATAACAAGCGAGTGGTGGTGACGCACAGCTCGCATCAGAAACACACCGCCACTGATCTGCTGTAACTGTACCCGCACACTGTGTTGAACGTCTTGTTTGCAACATTTCGTCTGCAGCACAATTCGGAGGCCACAGCTCATATTCCCCATTGCTACAATTCCATATATTTCTCATCCCCCCACACCTATCATCTGACCAATTCGTCGAAAGATTTATTTCAGTATCTATGCTTGGATCATACGATACTGGATTTAGAGAATCTCCATCGGTATGACAGCGTGGATCTTCTGCATCAACCAAATTGTCTTCTGGATCTGCATTATCTACTCCATCGGAACATTCTGGTGCGGCGGCAGCAACCACCTCATATGTATAATTCTGCCATTCTGCTAATTGTGGCGAACTTTCATCGAGATTTACCGAACCATCTCCAAGTGCATAACACCTATGTGTATAAAATCCCGGTATCGAAGGTGCAGTGATTGTAATATCTGACACAGAAGCTCTGATGCCCATAGGACAATTACGGATCTGTGCTGAAGTATTTTGCCCTGGCCCGGATGGCATCTCATATAATCTTCCCCTTACACTTCTACCTCCTGAAGCATCATCTCCATTGCACCACACCGCACCACTGACGTTAAAAGTCTCGTCTGGGTTTACTTGAGCTGGACCTGTTGCTCTATAGAAAATTGAAAAGCTGTCAGCACGGATTGATCCCACATCCAAATATCTAACCTTTCCCGTACAGGAAACCGAGGTCGGAGCAGGGGGGATATAATATGCAGTAACGTTTCTGTCTGTAAGAATATTGGTTGTACAGACGCTGTCTGACGCACCGGCAGTGCTTGAACACCCTCCCCAATTCGAGAAATTATTTCCTCCCGAAGTTAGCGGTGCTGTTAGTGTGATAGTAGTTCCTTGGTCTATATTTGAACGAGTATAGCCTGTGCTTCCTCCATAGCCTCCTGAAGCGATGATTGCAACACCTACTGCTCCTACCGAATCAACTCTTAAATCATATTGCGGTGTCCCAGATATATATGTAGCAGTAACTGTTAGGTCTGCACTCATAGTACGTGTACAAATTTCATTATTTGCCCCGCTTAGGCTAGAACATCCAGCCCAACTATCAAAGTTCCATCCGCCCGACGTTAAAGGTGCTGTCACCGAAGCATCACCAACACCAAGGCCTGTTATCTGATACGAATTTGGGTTTGTAGTCCCTCCTTCTGCCCCAGTCATTGTGACGTTAGTCCTTCCCACGGATTCCACAGTGAGCACTCTGTCGTGAATATACAATGGACATGATAGGACGATATTGTAATTAGTCATTCCTGACTCAAATTCACAAAAACCAGATGCAGGTCTACAAGGAGCGCTGCCAGCAGGCACCAAGGTCCCACTAGCCCCCGGACAAATGGGGAGTGAGTTCCACCAGGGACAACGATTAGGACCAAAATCAACTTCAAAGTCCGCATTACCAAGAGTACATTGATGGTTAGCTTCAGCTATGGGCATGCTTTCGCTCTGCAAAAAGAGTAATCCCGAAAAAGCTACCACAAAAACAACAACCAAAAGCACTCGATATACTAATGTTTTATTTTGTAGTGAGAGGTTAAACATAATTACGGTCTGGCTATTTTCCAAATTGTGTCGAAACCATCTCCTGTGACATCTCCTGGGTTTACATCGTTTACATATAGATAAAGAGACTCTCCTTGCGGAGTCTTTTGTGGTTCCCCGTCAATTACGTGGGAAGTAAAATATTCTGCGCACCGCTCATTACATTCTCCTGTAGTATTTGTATATAAAGTCATGCCGCTCTCGGGGTGTGTATAATACCTGCCTTCTGTTTTGTGAATCGCAAGTCCGAGAACATTTTCGTCCCGTCCTTCTACATCAGAATAATTAGCACTTGTCATTTCTTCGTTGGAAATCTCTACTACTGCAGTTTCAGCTCCATCTCTTTGCAAAAGAGAACTCCTGATATCATCCCCAAAAACAACATATAGGAAAATCCCAATGCCGAGCATTCCAACTAGAATAAGAACAAAAACAAGCTCCATTTCACTGTGGCTGTTGCTTGTTTCAGCTTGTGGAGACTCTACAGGCTCTGCAGAATCACCTTCGGGATTTATTTCGTTCCCTTCTGTCATATATCTATAGTATAGCTATTTTTATAAAAAATGAGTTCGACATATCAACAGCTATTAATTTTCTTCTATTTTTAGCTTGAATGGATTTACTGTAACTGATGAAGAAATGTCTTCTGAGGCTGCCTGACAGGTAGCTGTATAAGTTATTTCTCTAGTAATAGGAAGTGTAATATATGAATTACTGTCTACAAGAGCGCCTGAGTTGTAGCTTGTCGCAGGAGCATAGGTGTAATTTGTATTGTCGATATCGGTTGGACTAGCTTCTCCCTCTGCTTGTTTTGAAAGTGTGCACGCTCCCAAAACATCTACAGCATTCCATATAATGGTCGCGCTTCTGCGCTCATATACCTGCTGTGGTATGGCGACTATTGAAACAGTTGATGTAAATACTGTTGGAGCGCCACACTGACATTGCCAATTTTCTCTATCTATTATAATCGGGCTGCCTCCACAGCTTGAGAAGTTCACTGACGTTTCCCAGTCTCCCTCATTTGAGGATGTGCATGGAGGAAAGTCCGTGACCTTATAATCTGTCCCGCACGGACCGGGTACCTGCTCACCCACTTCACCATATCCGTTCCAGTCGCAAGCAACTGGAGCATTCACGATAAGACTTACACTTCTCGTTATTAGCCCTCCCGAGCCGTCGTCACATTCAAGAGTATATGTATAGGGGCTTCCAGCAGCCATAAGTCCAGAATTTGTATTAGTCGAATCAGAAGGAAGATTTATGTTGTTTAATGTTTCTGCACCAGCAATATCACACGAAATACCGCTTGTTACGTTCCAGAAAAGTGTGGCTGTTTGCCCCTCGTCTATGGTTGCAGAGGCCCCTCCATTTATTGAAAAAGAGGTTATGGACGGAAGTCCTCCTCCTCCGCCTCCGCCACAGCTAGCATCAGGAACACATTGCCAATCGTCTGCCGTAACTGTCCCCGCACATTGCTGTGCACTTCTTATTTGCAGCATTTCATCTGCAGCACAATTGCCCACAAGATCATATTCGCCCGTGCTACAGGTCCACACTTGCTCCATACCGCCACACTCCACATCAACCCAAGGTGTTGGCAGGCCCAGGGGATTTACAATTACGGTTTCAAAGGCGGTGTCGTCATCCGCTGGATTACCGGAAGTGGCAAAACATGTAAGTTCATAATCTACACTAGGAACAGGGAGTGGTGTAGTTGTAAAGCCGTCATTTGCCCCATAGCCTGTAAAACTGACGCTGTTTGTTGTGTCATCAACCGCACATGTAGAAATATCGCCAGTAGTCGTCCAGTCTAAATCTGTGGTATTGCCTTCATCAACAACGTCTGGGTCTGCTTGAAAATTTATTATATTTGCTGCTTGAGGTGGTAGTACCACATCGTACCGAAGACTTCCCATTACTGCCCGTTGCTCAGAAACTTCACTTGTATTTACCGCGGACATCATTCTCACATAAAAATCACGATAGTATGTTCCAGGCAGAGCGGGTGCTGTAATTGATATAGACCCAACAGATGCGGGTAGAGCCCCAGGACAATTTACGCGTGCTGTGCCAAAATTTTCATTTGGTCCAATTAAATATCCACTTACATCTTTGCTTCCCGATCTATCATCACCAAAGCAAATTACCGTCCCGCTTACACCGAAAACCTCGCTTGGATTTACGGTGTCTGGTCCTGTCACACTAATTCTGATTACAAAATTATCAGCTCTTCTACTGCCTATATCATCAAATTGGATGCTTGAGACAGCGGAATAAGCGAGCGATCTTTCTGCTCCCAATAATTGTAATCCGAGAAAAAAAACTGCAAGTATTGCAAGAAATAAAAGCACTTTGTATATATAATTTTTTATTGAAAAAAGATTGATCATATATTACGGTCTAGCTATTTCCCAAAGACCATCAAAACCGTCTCCGTTAGTGTCTCCAGGAAACGCGTCATTTTTATGTAAATAAAGACTGTCTCCTTGTGGAATTTTTTGGTGCACTTCATCGTCTGTTATATACGGCATAAAATATTCTTCACACCGCGCATCACACCCCTCCCCCGTATTAATATATAAGGTCATGCTTGTGTCTGGATGTGAGTAGTGTCTCCCTTTTTCCTTATGTATTGCAAGGCCTAAAACTTCTTTATCTCTTCCCGGAACATCCACAAAATTGGCAGCGGTCATTTCTTCATTTGGAACTACATGTTTTTGTGTAGATATTTTATCTATCCCCGCTGGAGTCGTAAAAATTGCACCAAAGAAAAGTGCCGTGCCTAAAAGGACAAATAAAATGAGTGCAAAAACCAATTGGTGCTCGCGATGCCCCAAGTGCTCGCCTGGAACTTGTTGTTCGTTTTGTGTCTCGTTCCCCTCTTCACTCATACATTATTCTGCGACAGTAGGTGCCCTATCTTTTAAAACAGTAACTAATTCAACGTCACGAACCATTTTCTCTCCGTCGGTGCAATCAAGGAAGTACGCTGTATTTTTAAAGATTGGACCAACCTCTTGTTTGCCTTGAATATCTTTTGAACCAACCCACCCTCCTGGAGAGCCGTCTGGTTCGGTTTTTCCAACACACAGCGCGTCTTTTTCTACATCTATCTTCCATGAAAACATTGCACTTTCACCTTCTCGAACTCTGTCTGGTGCAGTAAAATGATACGCGGCAGCAGAAACACTTCCTTTAACAACTTCGTCTTGCTGATTGTTTAAAAAGCCACCGTCCTTATTAGAAATAGTTATATAGGCAAAAAGCCCTATGACAATTAATCCAATTAGTATTACGGGAAGTGTTAAATTTAATTCTTCCTTTTCATTCATAAAAATAATATTAAGCTACTATACTGCGACAAAGTACAAGAATATACCAATACCCAAAATACCTATCAAAATAAGTACTAGGGTTGTGTTGAAATCATCACCTTTTTTCATAAAGAGTTTTGATGAGTATATAAAATTACGCGACCTATATGTCTATATTACAGCGCTAGAAGATAAATTACAAAACTATATGTGTATATCTATATAAGAGTCCACGCAATAAGCCCAAGTCCTATTAAAATCAGAACGATTCCGAAAACAAGACGTTTGTAGTCTTTTTGGGGATTTTCCTCCATATTATATAGACTCTAAATTAACACGAAGCACTTTGTCATCTCCTTCACTTATGAGCTTTGCACGCCCATCTCTGTTGCTCGTCATAAAATATAAGTACCCGTCAGGCCCGAGAACTGTAGTTCTTATTCTGCCATACTCGCCAGTAAAATGAGCTTCCAGCTCGCTCACACCCACACCAGAGATTATTGCTTCATATAACGTCTCCCCTTTTAAACCCCCAAAAAAAACACTGCCGTCAAAATATGCAGCACTCGCTGGCGCCCATGTTACGTCTGGACCAGAATGAATTATTGGACCAACTGTCCCAGGGACCGATATGTCTCCCTGACTCTCTGGCCAACCATAATTTTCTCCTTTAATAATTAGATTCAGTTCATCTAGCCCGCTTCTAACGCCAGAGCGTCCGTGGTCTGTACTCCAAAGAGCTCCATCTTCATCCCACGTAATTCCCTGAGGATTTCTTAATCCATACGCATAGACTTCATTGTCAAATGGATTATCTCCCGGAATTCCACCATCTTCGGTTATCCTCAAAATCTTGCCCGCTAGACTTTTTGTGTCTTGAGAAAGCTCTGGATTCTGCGCATCCCCTGTTGTTACATATAAATATCCGTCTGGACCAAACGCCATACGCCCACCATTGTGGAAGAGTGCCCCTGGTATATTTCCCAATATAATTGTTTCCTCCTCCAAGACATTATTTTTGTATACATACCGCAATATTGTATTAACTGACTTTCCTGCAAGTGATGAGGTGCGATATAGATACAAATGTCCGTTTTCCTCAAAATTTGGATGTAGAACCATACCCAGAAGCCCTCCCTCTCCAACGTGCAATACACCTTCGATGTCTATAGAAGTATGTGTGCTCGTTGATGTATCAAATTCTATAAGCGCTCCTCCTCGCTCAACAATGAGCAAGTTTCCGTTTGGCAGAAAAGCAATGTCCCACGGAATTGTAAGATTTTCTGCCACCACTTCTGCCAATGCTGTAGTTACTGTTTCAGTTGGTGCTATTTCTTCTGTGGTAGAAGATTGAGACAACTTCTCATCAAAAGGTGCTGTGTCTGGAGCAGTTATTTCTTCAAGGTCATTGAGCACAAAATCACTACCAATCGTAAGACGTGGCTTTTCTGTCGCTGGGTCTTCGTTATCTAAAAGATTAAAAATTGTATATCCAATGGCAAGAAGAAGCAGAAGAATGACTGTATATGATGTGTATTTATTCATATTAGAATATCGAGCTATTATATCACCACTCTAATATCCTGTTCTAAAATGTAACAGGAATTTCAAGCGCATCATCAAGCTCGGCAATGTCTGAAGCGTTGTGCTTCTTTAATATTAGAGTGCCCCGTGAGTCGAAATCTGGTTTTATAAATTCAAGTTCTCCTGTAAAAGGCACAAACTCTTCTGTCATCCATTCTTCCTCTGCAGTTACAAATCCTTCTGCAACAATCTTGCCGTCCCAATCAGTAAGAATGACTGGAAATGACGCTTCAAAAAACCAATATCCGCGCGCTTCCCCCTCTATTTTAAGAGGTGTTGTTATTGCTTCTCCTGTGTGTGGAGATGTTACTTTTATCAAGTCACTCTTACAGCTCCCTTCACGCTCGTAACCAAGTAGGGACTCAATTATGATACCTTCTGTAAAATCACTGCCAAATCCATCAAATGGACCAGATACTATTTCGCCCCGAACACTTACAAATAGCGGAGCATATGCAGAGGGCAGCACGTCGGCCGTCTCTCTATTGTATGTATCGTGGAGATTACTATAAGCGCTTGATTTGCCAACTACCCAATATTCGGAAACACCCTCGCCACACGGCCTAAAAGTACGAACTTCATGTCCCATGACCAGATATCCTTCTATTTTGTTAGCTTCACTGCCCTCTTCTATGGCGTCTTCTACTATCCTACCGCTTTGAGAAATTCCATAGAGTATTGTGCCTCCAATTAATAGTCCTGCGAGAATGAATATTTCTTTTTTCATATTTCAAATTTTAGTATTAATGTATCTCCAAAAACAATTTCGCTCCATTCCCCTATTATTCTCCGTAAATCTTCCTCTACATCAGCGATAAATCCCTGATCAAGCCATTGTGGCAACTTTTTCTGATATGCCTCGATTAGGTTTCGTGCTCCTGCCAAAAATTGTTCAGGAGTAACGTTCCCCCTAATCACTGGTGTAAGTCCTCCGACTATTCTTTCCGTCATCCCAAGCTCACCTCCAAAACTTTCTTCATGTAAATCAACATCTGAAAGGGACTCATAATCACCACTGTGTGCTAAAAGTCCATAAAATGAGAATTCTAGTCTCGCTCTCCTTTCAATTGCAAAATGAATTAAGTCATGGAGAAGATAACTTTTTGTGTCGAGAGTTATTGCTTCTCCAGTGCCATCGCGTCGAACATATCGAAATTCATGATGGTCAGAAGAAATTTTCTTTATATATATCGTAAGGGAAGCCGACATGCTCTGTGCTGCTTATTCATTAAGCTCCCTTAGGATATACCGCGCGTACCAGCTTGGCCAGTCCTCATCACGAGAGCCAAGCTTTTGCTCGTAGTCACTGTGAGCCATCTCTGCTTCTTTTAAAAGCTGGGCTAGCTTCTCTTCTGTAACGTTTTCCATAGAGATAAGTATAGCAAATTTTATAATTCCAAAATCTCTCTTAAAACAGGCTCAATACGGTCTGCGATTATTGCATAACCAGCATTATTTGGATGTATAGGATCAGACATAAGGGAAGAATTACCAAAGAGGTCATCTAGAATATCTGGCACAAACCCTGTATTTAACTCTTCTGCAAGCTTTTTGAATTCTTTTTTATTTGAGTCTCTTAAAATACCCCTTTGAATTCCAACGAGTATCACTGCGCTGCCTCTGTCGTGGATAGTGTCTATAATTTCTCGCAAATTTTGAAATGTTTCTTCGGCCGAAACATTACGAATAGCATCATTGCCACCCAAAAGCACAATTACAATTTTTGGATTTAACTCTACAACACTCTGCACTCTTTTCAGCCCATCTGCTGTAGTATTTCCACTAACCCCAAGATTGATTATGTCTTCGTCTATCCTTTCTGAAAGTATGGAAACAAAATCCTGCCTACCCGTGGAACCAACTCCCTCCACCAAACTATTTCCAAAAGCTATTATGCTTGTGCCAGTTGAGCCTATGTTTTCAATCTCCTTTTCACCATCAGGGAAAAATATAAATACCAAAAGAGCAATGGCGAGTATTACTATGAGAATTATTTTTTTCATATTAAATGTTAAATGAGTTCGCAAATAATTTTTACCTTGTCGCCATCAAAAACACTCTCCTCTTTCCTGACCATGGCTTTAATTGGAAGCAAGTAAGGCCCTTCCTTTGTTGGAAATATAGAAGTTGTCCACGACGTTCTTCCTAGTGTAGCTTTTACCTTAACCGCGCCAAAACCACGCCTTCCAAGCCCTCTCTGAGATTCTTTAATTTTTTTGCCATTCTTATTGTCTATATATATAAAGTGCCAAGAACCCTGAGAACCGTTCCATTTCCACACATCTCCATTTATTGTGAATTTCTGCATCATTCTATTATACATAAGCAAAAGGCACCTTTTGGTGCCCTTTGCGGTTAGAAATTTCTTTCAAATTATTCTATTTCTTTAGGTGTCGAGGTTGCCTCTTCCTCCACTTCTTCAGCAATTTTTTCTATTTTAGGTTTAGCAACAAGACTAAATGAAAGTGCGACCATGTCGTCAATCACTTGGTCTGCTAAGTCGTCAAAGAATGAACCAGACCCAGAAGTAATTCCCCATAGTGTCCTATCAATCTCAAAGTTGGCCTTTGTTTGAACGTTTCCATCTTCATTTTCATAAATTCTTGCTACGAAACTAACTTCATTCGTCTCCCCCTTCATGGTCAAGCCTCCTACTACATCAAAGAGGAATGGATCTTCGATATCATTTTGTGAGGTAATGCTAATAATAGAAAATTCCGCTGTCGGAAATTCTTCTGTATTAAACCATCGCTCTCCTTTCAAATGCTCTTCTAGAAGTGATTCGGCGCCCGGCTTAGCCTTTGTTTCGCTTACAGAAAGTGTGCTCATATCAATTTCAAAACTTCCCGTTGAAGAGGCTCCTGCAAGTAGAATTGTTCCAGTCGTTACACTAAGTGTTCCTGAATTTATATAACCATCTATTAGTGGCTTTTTGCCTGCCCAATTTACCTTGCTTAAGCTTGCCACTATTTCGTACTCACCGTCCTGTGCGAGAGCTTCATTTACCTCACTGACCGCTTCTGTGGGCTCCTCAATCACTTCGTCCGGAGTTGTGCTTGGACCGAAGAGCACAAATGCCCCCAGTCCAATTAATGCGATTATGATTATTGCTATTCCTACTTTCATATATTTTTATTTAATAGATTAATGTATGGCTAACTATACACCATTTTGGAGCTATGCAAAAATAAAGGCTGTAGTTCGCCATAATTTCAAAATATGTAAAATTATTCGACTTTTATTTTGCCAAATTTATGTGTATTATGACATCGGACCTATGAGGGTACACTAATGTCCTAGAGGCGCGATGTTAATCGTCTATGCACAAGCGGTTGCATGTGAGGGCTCCGATATGGCAAGCATAAATAGAGCCTCAAGTACGGGGCACCGTGGGGTGAGTAATCATAACTCTGTTTGGGGAGTACGGGCTTGTTAGCGCGAAAGCCACTGCCGTACTGGTTCAGACCTCTCTTCGCTCCGGCGGAGAGAGGTTTTACTATTTATTTCTTGTTCTTTTTGCTCTTTTTCGGCTTTTTTGCCGGCCTTTTTTGTTTATCTCTTCCTTTTGCCATGTGTTTATAATATCACGTTTTAATATGCTAGCTGTGTGGGATGATGTTCGAACTACTTTGAATTAAATGGGGAGTACCCTTGATCCTTCAAATGAATAATGCCTAGGAAAAGAGGTTGTGGCAAATTATTCCATTTAAACCATCTCCACTCCTCACACTTGTCTGGCTCCATAACTTCTACATCACCTGAGGAGTATTCAGATGTCATAAATAGCGTAATGTAGTGTTTATGCTCCTTTTCAAAAAAATCATTCGTAAACACGGAGCGTTGAATATTCTTTATTTGTAAATTAACTTCTTCCAGTGTTTCTCTTTCTGCACATTCTTCGGGTGACTCTCCAAATTCTAAGTGCCCGCCCGGGAAAGACCACGTTCCTTCTCCGTGTGCACCCCTCCTTTTCCCAAGAAGAACATCATCGTCCTTCTTTATAATTACTCCCACACCAATTTTTGGTTTTTTTTGGTTTTTCATATTTAGATAATATCAATAAACGTTTGCTAGCTGTGTGGGACGATGTTGGAACTGCTATAAATTTTACCTATCGTGGTCAACTATTCCATTATTTATAAATCCAACAGCATTAGAAAAAATTTTATATTTTCCAAACAACCCAGCATATTCTTCCTTTGAAATATCAGTTTTCTGATCTATAAACTTCATTTTACGTACTATAGAAATAAGAGCTTCTTTGGCAGACTCTCTTTCTTCACTATCTAAGGCTTCCTCTTTTGTTTTGATAGCATTCAAGACATTTAAGACCTCCTCTTCTAGTAGTGGAGTAATCATCTCTTCAAATTCTTCTACATGAGGACCAACCTCTTCCCTTTCTTCAGCTCTTTCTTGTTCTTCCAAATCTTCATGATATTTTACTAAATCTTCATACCCTTCATTAGGGTTTTCTGAGTTGTTTGATTCAAATTTATTCATTTTTAAATAGTATCATATACGAAATATGAGCGCTTAATTTTCAATAAGCGACACAAATAGAGTTTTGCTACCGGCTCTGACCCGTCTCGTGCCTCGACATAGGTTAGCCCTGCGGGACGCAAGAAAAAAGCAAAGCAGTTTGCTTTTTTCGGATCGAACCTGAAAGAACAGATTCGTGTGCGATATCAGCATAAAAAATACCCCCTTGAAAAGGGGATATTTTTCATGCTGCTACCGGACTAGGACTCGAACCTAGATTGGCTGGACCAGAACCAGCAGTCCTACCATTAGACGATCCGGTAATTTATTCGATTATATCTACACCTACCTTCCAGCCAATAGCTGGACCGCTATCAGGATGCAGCAGTCCTACCATTAGACCTTTCCGGTAATGAGAAGACTATACCAAAAACACATGCAGTTTGCATGTGTTTTTGTGCTTAGTTGTTTAGATATAGTTATCTATTAAGCCATACGCCTTTGTAGAGAATCGTACCAATCGTACCAAACCCTGCCATACATGCGATGAATACCGCAAGAGGGCCAAATATAGGCACCACCATCACAAGCTGTGCAACAATAATACCAGTAATTGCCCACTTCCAATCAACAATAATTTCCTTCTTTATCCATTTTGATAGAAGCGCTCCAACAACAATACCTGAATATACCTTGGCAACTGCAAGAAGAAAGATATACAGGAGAGCGAGTAAGAGTGTTATATACGAACCGAATACTGCTATTAGAAGAAGAATTCCAATAATTGGTGTGACTATTAGAATTATGAACCCTATAAGGGCATTCTTCCAAAAGTCTTTAACTGCTCCTACTCCGATACGAGTAGATAGGCGCTTAAAGATAAGAACAAAGAGTAATCCAGTGACCAACATCACAAGAAACTTTGCGAACAACAAGAAGCCAAGAAAATCTTTGAATTTATCTTTTTTTAGGTCTGGAGCCGTTAATTCAGAACGAACAATCTCCCCTCCTATGACCACACCCTCTGGAACAACCAATTCTTCGTCTGCACTATAAGTTAGGTTTCCAGCGATAGTCGCGTCTTTGCCGAGCTCAACTGTCTTTGAGAACTTTAAGGTTACGTCGCCATTTATAGGTCCATTTATGGTGACCTCTTCAGCGAATGTTGTAAGGTCACCGACAATTGTACCGTTCATAACAACGGCTCCGGCTGCGATAACCGCATCTCCCCCAACTCTTGTACCAGAGAGAACCTTAACAAATCCCCCCGCAACAACAAGATCGTCTGATACGTTGCTTGCAATTGAGACTTCGCCTCCTGCGAGCCTTAAGTCATCACCAACATCCCCAGTGATATTAAGTGAGCCCCCAGCAGCGTTTACGTCGTCACTAATTTTTCCCAATATTGCAACCTCGCCTCCTGCGAGCACCGCATCTCCGCCCACGTCTCCTGTGAGGTCGACAGAGCCTCCAACAATATATATATCGTCCCGTACGACATTGTCCTTTTGCTCTACTTGTTCACCAACTAAAAAAGTTGCAGCTGAAACTGGAACCGCAACAACAGTGAATATAGTAGCCAAAAGAATGAATACTTTTTTCATAAATTATGTAAAAAATGAGTAATAATCCCTCCGCGCATTATAACACGCAAGCCATCTGAAGTAGAGAGGTCTTGTGTGGTAGCATAAATATCATGTCGTGGTTATAAGCCAACAAAATCACACTATTATGAAGAAAATAACGTGTAGCACCATGGGAGGTCCTTGTAAAAAGGAGATTTCAGGTAAAACTGCTGACGAGATTGCAACAGCAGGATACCAACACATAAAGGAAATGGACGATGAGGAGCACAAGGCAATGAAAGCAGAAATAGATGCTGCTTCAGAGGAGGAGAAGAATAAGTGGTTTAAGGAGTTCGAGAAAACTTTCAAAGACGCTCCTGACGCGTAGGAAAGCTAGAATAAAAAACTGCTGAGTGCCATTTTGGTACTCAGCAGTTTTTTAGTTTTATTTCTTCAATTTAAGTGCTGTCTTTATAAACCCATTGAATATCGGGTGCGGGTCAAGTGGTCTTGCGTGAAATTCCGGGTGAAACTGTGTACCGACAAAGAATGGGTGCACATCTCTTGGAAGTTCAACAATTTCCATCAATACTCCGCTTGGAGACTTTCCTGAAAACACCATCCCTTTCTTCTCTAATCTTTCTATATAATTTGGGTTAATTTCATAGCGATGACGATGTCTCTCTTCAATTCTATTTTTCTTGTACAACTTTTCTGCCAGAGACCCTTTCTTTAGTTTTGCAGGATAAACGCCAAGTCGCATTGTTCCCCCATAATTTTTGTCTTTTAGAAGCTCTTTTTGCTCAGGCATAATGTCAACAATTAAATGTTTTGCATCAGGATTAATTTCATGGGTGTTTGCGTCTTTTAGTCTCAACACATTTCGTGCAAATTCAACTGTTGCAAGTTGCATGCCGTAACAGAGGCCCAGATACGGAATCTTATTTATCCTTGCGTGCTTAATAACAGCAAGCTTGCCTTCAATTCCTGTCTCTCCAAACCCTCCAGGGACAATTATTCCATCATATTTATCAAGCGAAGACATTTTTGTTTTTCCGCTCTCTTTGGAAAATTCTTTTGAATTAAGCCAGTGAATTTCGGGCTTAGCTCCATATTTATAGGCAGAATATTTTATCGCCTCGATAACTGAAATATATGCATCAGAGAGAACAAAGTTGCCTGTGTCAAAATACTTCCCTACTATTGCAATCTTCACCGTTTTCTTTGCGCCTTTAGCTTTTCTTGCAAAAGTTCTCCATTTTGTAAGCTCTGCCTTCTTCCTTCTTCCTTTTACTTCAAGGAGGTCAAGGATTACATCTCCCATTTTTCCTTTTTCAAGATCAAGGGGCGCATCATAAACACTTTCAATATCTGGAGCAGAAATTACATTTTTTGGATTCAAATTACATTGAATTGCAATCTTTCCTTTTCGCCTCTTATCCAAAGGTTCCGTACTCCTTCCTATTACGATATCGGGCTGCACGCCGTATGAATTAAGTTGGCGAACCGCATTTTGTGTCGGCTTTGTTTTCATCTCACCGAGTTTGCTTGGAATCGGTAAGTAACTGACCATAACAAAAAGAATGTCTTTTGGGGATTGCGCATGCATCACACGAGCTGCTTCAATGAACATTATGTTTTGATAATCTCCAACTGTTCCGCCAATTTCGATGACAGAAATTTCAGCACCATTGTGACTTGCTGATTTTTTGATTCTCTTAATTATTTCGTTTCGAATGTGAGGAATTGCCTCAACACACTTACCGTCGTATTTAAGATTCCTTTCTCGCTCAATTACTTCGCGATAAACCATCCCACTTGTTATATAGTTTTCATTACGCAAGTCTTTTCCAAGAAATCTTTCGTAATTTCCCATATCTTGGTCCGTCTCTAAACCAGAACGGAGCACAAATGTTTCACCGTGCTCCGTTGGATTCATTGTTCCCGCATCTACGTTTAGATAAGGGTCGATTTTGACTAGGTTTACCTTAAACCCTTTGGACTGCAAAACTTTTCCTATTGAGGAGGTTGTTATGCCTTTGCCGACTCCGCTCATTACTCCCCCAATAATGAAAATATATTTATGCTCTTTTTTCATCAAAAACTACACATTTATGTATCGCTTTACTGCTAAATAGCTTGAAATAATTCCAAGCAATATGCCTACTGAAAATGTTGTCAGAAAGATTTCTGTGAAATTACTGCTGTAGTATGCAAGTAAGTTTATATCTTGTGTGCTAGAAAGGAAGCTGAATGGATAGAACATCGGTCCGAACCACTGGGTTACTGGGTAAAACAGCAACAGTGCCGCAGTTGAAGAAACAATTCCGTACATTCCCCCACTTACAACAAAAGGACCTTGGACATACCAGTTACCCGCTCCGACAAGCTTCATAACCCTTATTTCCTCTCGTGAATTGTATATTGCCAGCGTAATTGTATTAAAGGTAATCAAAACAGAAATCACTACAAGTAAAATAGTTTTCATCAAGTTTGAACGCTCCGAATTGTCGATAATCCCGGTTAGATTGTCGATGGCTTCTTTATTCTGAAAATAGTTAACGTTATCAATTATTGACTGACTGTCTACCGAAAGAGCACTTTCTCCTTCAAGAAAATTTGCGATTCCTTCATATTGTGAGGTTTCTTTTGCACGAATTGAAAGACTTGCCCTTAGCGGGTTTTCTTCAAGCTCTTCAAGGGCCTGCAGAGTAAGTTGGTCGTCTCTGTGTTTTTCACGAAAGCGCTCTAGAGCTTCTTCACTTGATGTATACTCAACTTCTCTTACTTCTGGCAAGGCTTCAAGCGTTGTCTTCATGGCAAGAACATCACTCTCCTCTGCTCCAGTAACAAAATAAACATTAATGTCCACCTTGTTGCGCAGCTCGTTTAGAGAGTCTTCAAGAAGCGCTCCTGAAAAAAGCAGTGAACCTACGGCAAAAAGAGTAATGGACATTACCAAAATAGCAGCAAGAGAAACAAATCCGTTTCTAAAAAAACTAATAAATCCAGACTTCAATATTCTTTTTGTGTTTACCCAGAACATATTTTTTATAAAACCCTATAAAACATAGCGTCCGTGCTTGTCGTCACGAACAATTCTTCCTTGATCAATTGTTATTACTCTCCTGCCGAGGGAATCGATTACCCCCTTGTTGTGTGTTGTTAAAATTACTGTTGTGCCTAAATCATTTATCTTTTTCAAAATCTGAACCACGTCGTAAGTGTTTATTGGATCAAGGTTGCCTGTTGGTTCGTCGGCAATGATCAAATCTGGCTGATTCACGATTGCCCGCGCTATTGCTACACGTTGTTTTTCACCACCAGAGAGTTCGTGCGGGAAATGCCACATCTTTTCCTCCAAATCTACCAGGTTTAAGGCGTGCGGCACGTCGGATTCTATTTCCTTGTCAGTTCGCCCCGCAACTTCCATTGCAAAAGAGACATTTTCGTATGCTGTTTTTTGAGGAAGAAGTTTAAAATCTTGAAAAATTGTTCCAACACGCTTCCTGAATTTTGCGAGTTTACTTTTTGGAAGTGTGTGAATGTCTGAAGATTCAAAAAACACATTCCCTGTTGTTGGCTTGTCTTCTGCAAGAAGCATTTTTAAAAGAGTAGTTTTACCGGCGCCAGAATGTCCAACTATAGAGATAAATTCTTGTGGCTCAACGGAAAAATTTACCTCGTCTAAAGCAAATGAATCCTTGTTGTAGATCTTTGTAACGTTGTCGAAATATATCATCGGAACCTTGTTATCTACCATTTTAATCCAAATCGCGACTTGCGTCTATAAATATGTCCAGTTCCCCGTCCTCCAAAACAGCCTCTATATCTCTAACTTCTGCACTAGTTCTGTGGTCTTTAACCATTTTATATGGATGCAATACATATGAGCGTATTTGACTGCCCCATTCGTTCTCTACGGTAGCTGAAATAGAGAGCCCCTTGGCCTCTTTCTTCCTATCTTCTTCTTGTTTGTTAAAAAGTTTTCCTCTTACAAGCAAGAGAGCCTTCTCTTTGTTTTGTAATTGACTTCGCTCGCTATCAACGTGAGCGCTAATACCTGTGGGTATGTGTGATATGCGTACTGCCGTTTCTCTTTTGTTTGCATTTTGCCCGCCGGGGCCTCCCGAACGCGCGTAGCTTATATCTAAATCGTCTTCGTCAATATCAACTTCGCCGACACTCTCCATTTTTGGAATGACTTCAACCATTGAAAACGAAGTATGTCTTTGGCTTTTTGCATTAAATGGAGAAATGCGTACAAGTCTGTGTACTCCAGACTCGTGTCGCAGTGTTCCATAAACATTTTTTCCTTTTACTTCAAATGTAATATTTCTGTACCCGCCGTGGTCATTTGTGTGCTCGTGAATAAGAAAACTTTCCCACCCCTTGTTTTTAATATACTTTTCGTACATCCGATACAAAATTCCTGTAAAATCTTCTGCATCATCTCCTCCTGCTCCAGAAAAAATAGTGATAATAGCATCACCAGAATCATATTTTGTTCCTCCCTCAGCTTCTGTTTTTAGTTCCTGGAGCTCTTTTATCAAACCTTGAGCTTTGTCTTTATCATTCCAAAAATCTACGGCGTTCATGGCAATTTCAATCTCTTCTATCCTTTTCTTTATGCTCTCCTTGCTCATTTGCACAGTATAGCAAAAAGAAAGGCCGTCAGGTCTTTCAAGTAAGTGGCGGGAAAAAAACTTACCTGGGCGAAAGACCCAACGGCCAGTGGCTATACATAGTACTATTCTGAGCCGAAGGTCGGGATTGAACCGACGACCTATCCCTTACGAAGGGATTGCTCTACCAACTGAGCTACTTCGGCGACCCTTGGAGCCATCTCGCGGGATTGAACCGCGGACCTCATCCTTACCATGGATGCGCTCTACCAACTGAGCTAAGATGGCTATTAACTTAAATACGTAGAAACATACTAGAGTATTTCTACTTCTTTTGCAAAATTATGGCGTCACCTGTGAAAGGCTTTTACCTCCTTCTTTTTTCTTCATACCAGAGAGCGGTAGGAGTACTGTAAAAGTTGTTCCTTCTCCCTCCGTGGAATCAAATGTGACAGACCCCCCTGACTCCTCAACAATTGACTTTAATACATAAAGACCAAGGCCCGTTCCAACGGTGTCCATTTCTTGCACATTGTCCGCTCGAAAGAGTTTAGAAAAAATTCTCTCCTGTTGGTTTTCTGGAATACCAAAACCAGTATCACTTACTTCAATAAGTAGTCGCTTTGCAACTGTTTGCTTCTCGATTTTTACTATAACCTTCCCTTTTTCTGGGGTGTACTTTACGGCGTTTGAAACTAGATTCTGAATTACTATTCGCAAAATATTTGGGTCGGCCAAATACATAAGAGTTTTTTCCTCATATATTTCACTAACATTTAACTTCTTTTTGGAAATTACGGGAACAAGCTCCTTAACAACGGAACGAGAAATCTCAAGAATATCTATTTCAACTGGATCAATACTAAAGTTTCCAAAATCAACTCGCGAAACATTCAAAAGCTCATTTACAAGTCTCACCATCCTTTGGTTTCCAATAAATATTTCATCAACAAACTCTTTTTGCTGTTTTGACATTTTTCCAGCCTCTCCGTCACGAAGCAATTCTGCGTACCAGTTAATGGCTGAAAGTGGTGTACGAAGTTGATGTGAAGCAAGAGAGACAAATTCTGTTTTTGCCTTATCAATCTCTTTTTCGCGCGTGATGTCTCTAAGGACAGAGGAGGCTCCAACAATTTGTTTTTCTTCATTTAAAATAGGAGAAACGGTTACAGAAACATCGACAAAAGTTGCGTCTTTCTTTTTGCGAAAAGAGTCATAGTGCTCAAGACTTTCTCCTTTAAGAAGTTCCCCCAAAATCCTATCTGCCTCTTCTTTTTTTTCATCTGGAATTAAAATTGAAAAATGCTTGCCTATAATTTCTTCTGCAGAATACTGAAGAAGCTTTTCTGCCCCTTGGTTCCAGGTGGTTATTAAACCGTTTCTGTCTTGTCCTATAATCGCATCTTCAGAGGAGCCGACAATGGCTGCGGTGTAGGCAATTTGTTCGTTGGCAAAGAGAAGTGCCAAGGAAGAGCTGACCCACTGTCCAACAAGACGCACAAAATCGTAATCAGTAATTTCAAACTCTTTCGGTTGGGCTTCGTTTCCAGCAAAGCTAAGTACGCCAGAAATTTCTCCATCGACATATAGTGGAATCGCTATGTATGATTCAAATTTTGTTGCGGTGTGCGCCGGGTGCTCGTCATAGACTGAGTTTTTTATATCCTGAATTCCAACTAGGTTGCCTGCATTTAGAACAATGCCGTCAAAAGTTTGTTTGATATCAAATTCTTTTCCTTTGACATAGCGTGGGTCGTCTGACTTTGCCCGAACAATGCTATATGACCCCTCTTTTATGTAACTTACGACAGCTGTTTGCATCCCAAGCTGTAAATTTCCCAAATTCAACACACGCTCGATTTTCTCCCCCAGAGTCTGGTTTGGATTTGATGTGGCTTGATGCAAAAGACGCAACCTATTTTGAGCTGTTTGAAGAGTTTCTCTGTCTTCGTACACGCTTGTCACGTCTCGTCCTATGGCGTAAATAAGGCCTTCGGCGTGAAATATATTCCAAGAAACCCAACACGGCTTCTCTTCGGGGCCAAACCTGTTCTCAATAGTGTCTGGAGTACCTTCTACTGCTTTTTGAAACGCTTGTTTTGTACGCTCGATATCAAGCGGAGACATTAAGTCAAAAATAGTTTTCTCCTTTATTTCTTCTGCAGTACAACAAAAAAATTTTGGCGCAGCGTCATTGAAATATGAAAAATGGCCATCGACAGAGATGACACAAAATACATCATTTTCTGAACCCAAAAAGTTCTTTGTGACATTATGATCTTCTTGCATCCCTATTTTTTAGAAGATTATTCCCCGAGTACACTCTTTGCTTCGTCCAGTATTTCGGTTAATGAAATGTTAGACTTAATAAAATACTTATTCGCCCCCATTGAAAGCGCTTCTTTCATGTCTTCCTTCTGGCTCAAGTTGCTTACAACAAATGCTGGCATATCCTTGTTCACGCTATGCAAGTGTTTCAAAACACCAAATCCGTCAATTCGTGGCGTTACAAGGTCAATAATTGCTAAGTCAAACATTCTTGTATCAATTAACTTTATTGCGTCTTCGCCATTTTCTACTGAAGTTGTTTGAAATCCTTCATTTTCTAATTTAATGCAAAGCGCTTTTGAAAGCGCCGCCTCATCTTCCAAAACGAGAATCTGCTTCTTTTTTCTAAACATAGATTTTAATCTGCTCTATCGAGATAACTTCTGATTTCTTTGAGAATAGTGCTCATGAGAAAGTCAGACTTCACAAAATATTTTGTAACTCCGATTTCCTCATACATCTTACTCCACTCGTCGCCACTTGATGAGACAACAAATACTGGTAAATCTACAAAATGCTCTTGACTCTTAATGTACTTCAACACATCAAGGCCAGTTTTCTTTCCATGAAGCCAGTGGTCAAGCCAGACGGCTCTTATATTTTTATTTTTTTCTAAATATGCAACTGCTTCATCGTATGATGTAGCGTTTAACACTTTAAAACCACCTGCTTTTAATTTAAATAGCACTGCTTTTGACAATGACTCAGAATCCTCTACGACGAGAATTTTTTTCTTTGAAAATAGACCCATATAAGGACATTATATAGAATTTTTCGAAAGTTGTAAGCGGATATGTTAGAAAATGGGCAATATTTGACTTATACATCCCTCTAGTGCAAAATGCTTGCAGTTCGTTCATTTTGGAGCAAAGCAATGAAAATCAAGACTATTATGCTTGGTATTCTATTGCCAAGCCTTTTTCTTACTCTCTCAGGATGCGACACCGGATATCACCTTACCTTTTCTAAGTATCGTGTAGTCGAAGCAGTTCAAACCGTTGAAATTTGCGGCATAAACGGAGTTTGTCGCGAAGAGGAAATGAAATTCGACACAGGGGCGTGGCGCTGTTCGATTGACGAGTCGTACCGGCAGGAACTCGGTGTTCCAATCATTCTAGACGAAATCTTTCAGGACGAAAAGTACAGAAAACACTGCGAGGATCACCAAGTACACGTAACATCTGGCACCTCGCTGGGAGAGTGCCGAGACGTTTCAAGAATCACCTTCTATGAAACCAGCCTGGACATAAAGGTAGTTGCTGACTTTACAATAGCGAAAGACAGAAGCCATCTCGAAACCAAGGCACTCTGCGGAAGAAAGATGCTGAAGAGACACAGACTACTAGTAGAGTCTCTTAACGGTCCAAAGGGGGAAGAGGAAAACTAAAAGACCCGACGCAAGTCGGGTCTCTTTGTTTTGCTATCTTTTGTTTGCAAGATTTATTGCTAAGAAGAAATGTCGTCTTTTACAAGCTCGCATCCAGAATGTTCTGCCAAAACATCAAGCTTTACGAATCCAGAATCAAACCTAAATAGCTCATTTCCCTCATCGTCTTCTTGTGTCCAAGTCGGTGTATGAGTAATGTCATCGAGACATTGTCCACTGACATACTCTGGATTTCTTGGGTCACATTCAACTTCTCCAACAAAGTGGAAGGAATCGCCAAAACCTCTTCTTTGCCTTGCACACTGCGCACAAGTAGCAGAGCCGTACATGACATACCCCTTACTGCTCAGACACTGCGCAAAAGTATCATACTCTCCTGGAACTATCTTTTCTTCACCGCCTCCTATTCCAAATAGCAGATAACCTCCCCCTAGCACAACAGCCAAAATCACTATTGTTGATATTACTTTTTTACTTTTCATAACAATTATAAGTTAGTTCTGCTTGCCTAACATCCGAAAGCTCCTCCGATAGGACAGCCTGAACCTCCCTTGCCTGTAAATTCTCCAGGCTCTGGGCCGCTCCATACATAGTCTGCTGGGTTTACTGAAGTTTCGCCATCGTGGTTCCATAGATTCCAATAGAATCGCCACTCTTGCCATCCTATGCCAAGATGCTCTACGTATATGCCTTGGTCAGCAAGCATTTTACCAATCTTTCGACCGGTCATACATGGACCGCTATAGCAATATACGACAATTTTCTTTTCTTCTAAGTCTGCCTGCGCTTGTAGCTCTGTAAAGGAGCCCACAATTCTCTCTACTGCACCGTAGTCAGACTTGTCTGGAGTAGCGTATGCGGGAACGTTTACCGCACCAATAATATGTTCATTTTCGTATTCCTCCTGACTACGAAGGTCAACGATTATATATTGCTCATCAGCAATATGCTTTCTTAGTCCGTGAGGACTAACATGTGCCGCGGTCTCAACGTGGTAAAACTCAGAAATGAGCTCATCCTGCGTTGGCTGGCTAAAAGATGGATATACTGCGACCACCAAAAGGCCTGCAATAGCACCAGAAATAACCGAAATTAATATATTTTTCATATATAAAGACTATTAAATAATTAAAAACATAGACGGATGCCTATACAACAATAGTAGTCTATATTTTTGGCTCTATCTAGTCGTTTAAAGCATAAAATGTGGACACTATAATTAGCTTTTTATATACGATATTTGGCTAAATTTACTATAATAGAGCGATGTATCGTTTCAAGATAAAGGGGGTCGTTCAGGGTGTCGGTTTTAGACCGTATATATACAATGCGTGCACAAAAACGGGACTATGTGGCTTTGTTCAAAACACAGGCGACGGAGTTGTTGTTGAGGTGGATGACAAAGAGTCTTTCGAGAATATTCTAAAAAACTCTCCGGAGAATGCAGAAATCGAATCGTATGAAATTGAAGAAATAGATACGGAGCATGCTTCTTTTACCATTAAAAAAAGCAAAGGAAGTGGTTATTCAGAAATTCCACCTGATTTCTATATTTGCAACGAGTGTGTCGCTGACATGAACGACGAAGGCAATAGGAGGTATGATTATTTTTTTACAACGTGTACCAACTGCGGACCAAGATTTTCTGCGACAAGAAACGCACCATACGACAGAGAAACAACGAGTATGGACTGTTTTCCGATGTGTAAAGACTGTAGGAAAGAATACGAAAACCCGCGTGACAGGCGCTACCACGCGCAGACAATAGCGTGTCACAAATGCGGACCGACTCTTTCCCTATACAAAGGAGTCCAAAAAATTGGAACAAAGAATCCCATAAGCGATGCTGTAGATTTAATTAAACAGGGTGAAATAGTTGCAATAAAAGGAATTGGCGGTTTTCATCTTGCATGCAATAAGAGTGAAAAGGCAGTTAAGAAATTAAAAAAACTCACAGGAAGAAAAGATAAGCCGTTTGCCATAATGTGCGCTGACATGAAAATGGCTAAGACAATATCGAAACCAACTGCCAAAGAAGAAGAATTAATGCTCTCAAAGGAAAGACCTATTGTACTGGCTCGCAAAACGGCTAAACACAGCCACATTTCAGAACTAGACACTATAGGAATTATGCTTCCATATTCTGCACTCCATTATCTTCTTTTCAAATATCTAAGTGGGCCGATAGTGCTAACCTCATCAAATCTTTCTGATGAGCCAATTTCAACATCAAAAGATGAACAAATAGCCTCATACGTTCTAGACCATGATAGAGAAATCACAAATGCTACTGATGATTCAGTAATAAAAGTTATTGGGGAGAATCCTTTCTTCATTCGGAGAAGTCGCGGTTTTGTTCCGCAGTCCATTAATGTTCCAGCTGGTAGCAAAAATATACTAGCCCTTGGGGCTGAGCTCAACAATACTTTTTGTGTTTACGATCAGGTGGGCAAAGCTACCCTTTCACAATTCATGGGTACCACGTCGAATCTCAAAACATTTGAAAGATATAAAGAATCTGTCCATTCGTTTCTAAATTACACAAATGTCGAACCAGAATTAATAATTTCTGACTTGCACCCCAATTACAACACTACAAGATTTGCAATGACTCTCTCTGAAGAGTTACAAATCCCATTTAGGCAAGTCCAACACCACAAAGCCCACGCTTACGCGGTTGCCCTAGAGAACGACTTGGACGATTTCGTGGCCATAGTAAGCGACGGATTGGGATATGGCATTGACGAAACTATTTGGGGAGGAGAAATATTTGATAATGACAAAAGAGTTGGTCATTTAGAAACACAGTTTCAGCTTGGTGGAGATTCTGCCTCAGAGTTCCCAGCAAAGATGCTATTTTCAATTCTTAGAAACTTTTTTTCTCTCGAGGAAACTAAAAAGTTTATGCAAAACACTTTCGACGACAAAACACTTTCTCTTTTGGATAAACAGCTTGGTGAGAGATACAACGCACCAGTTACATCAAGCACCGGAAGAATACTTGACGCTGTTTCATTCCTTCTGAACTTCTGTGGTGAGAGAACTTATGACGGAAGACCTGCCATGCTTCTTGAAGCAAATTCAAGCACCCCGTATGATGTGGCACCTATAATTAAAGACAATGTGTTAATGACTACTCCATTGTTTCAATATTTAGTAAATAACTTGGATAAAGATAAGAACAAGCTCGCTGCAACTGCACAGTTTTATCTTGCCCGCGGATTCCATGAAATCGCAAGCAAGTTCGGAAAACCTATCGTTTGGAGCGGTGGAGTAGCTTACAACAAAATCATGACTGAATATATGCTAGAAAACGATGTGCTGACTCATAAAAAAATACCGGCCGGTGATGGCGGTATTTCGTTTGGCCAGATTGCTTATGCAATTGCTAACAAATTCTAGGAACCACTTCGCCTAACGGAGTAGAAAGAATCTTTTGGCCAAAACGGGTTTGAACTATTACATCACTTCCCTTTTGCACTTCTCCGATTATTGCTGCCATTTTGTTAAATTTCTTTAATTTCTTTAGAACTTCGTCTGCATTTTTCTTATCCGCAAAACAAGCAAACGTTCCTTCACACGCTAAATTGTAAACTTCTACTCCGAGAATTTGGGTTAAAGCTGCCACTTCGTCTTTCATCGGCACATCCTCTTCATTAATCAAAAATCTGACGCCGTCTTTTTCTACAAGCTCATTTAACGTTGCAGCTAAGCCACCTCTGGTGATGTCTCTTGCTCGTTTAATTTTTTCCTTTATTGCTTCAATTTCTTCGTGTAGAGGTTTGCTATCTGTCGGCAAATCCGTTTCAAGTTCAAATCGTTTTGCAAGAAGTGATGTGCCGTGCTCTCCTATTCCCCCAGAGACAATTATCTTGTCTCCAGGCTTTAGTTTTATATCAAGAACTTTATCTGTAAGGCCTACTCCGCTTGTGTTTATTACTATTTTGTCTATCGCGCCTCGCTCCATTACTTTTGTGTCTCCTGTTACTACTGGTATTTTTGTTTCCCTTGAAAGCTCCCCTATAGTTTTCATTATTTGGCTCAATTCACTCTTAGGGAGCCCTTCTTCTATAACCAGACCAAGGGAGAGACCAATTGGTTTTGCACCCATTACAGCAAGATCATTTACCGTACCGCAAAAAGCTAACTTTCCAATGTTTCCTCCTTTAAAGAATATTGGAGTTACAACATATGAATCAGTTGTAAAAACTAAATTCTCATTCCCAAGTTTTATTGTTGCGCTATCGTCCCCACAATTGCTCCACTCTTTTGACGCTGGCAATTTGTCACGAAAACTATCAATCAAGATTTGCATGTCGCGCCCTCCGCTTCCTTCAGAGAGCTTTACCATACTTTCGTCTGGCTGTTGTAAGTCAGGACAATTTCCAGTTAAGCAATTTTCTTTTTTTTCTTTCTTTTTTGCCATTATTCCGACAGAGATTTCCCGTATTTAAATGCAATGGCACACGCTCCTTCGGATTCGCTTACCATGCACGCTCCTTGTGGGTTTTGAGGATTGCACTCTTTGCCAAAGAGTTTGCACTCTTTTGGCTCTACCATTCCGCGCACTATCTCACCGCATCTGCAGTCGGGGTTTTCAGTACTCTTAATATCTTTAAATAACTCTTTGTAAACAATACGAGCATCGAGCGCTTCGTCGCGTGCGGCTAAGCCAGAATTAGGTATTACACCAATTCCTCTCCACTCAGCGTCCATCGGTTTCATCGTTTCTTTTATCTGTTTTACCGCTATTGGATTCCCTTTTGGAAACACAACTTCGTGGTAGTCGTTTATAACCTTATTCTCTCCCTTTTTTATCATTTCAAGTAAAAGATATGTGGCACGTATTAAAGCTTCTGGCTTGAAGCCTGAAATGACTTGTGGAACTGGAATATCTAAATTGTCCCAGATTTCACTTCCGATAATTGTTGAAACGTGTCCGGGGTCTATAAAGCCACCAATTTTCATCTCGCTTGTTAGAATTTTCATTGCGGGAGGAATAACTTTGTGAGCATTAAATACCTTTATTCCGTTTTTGTACGCCCTTGCAGTCATTGGAGTAGTTGTCTCAAAACCAACTGCAAAGAATACTCTGTCTTTATCGTCGAGCATCTGGTCTATTGAGTACATCATTTTTACGTCCGCTCCTTTTGCCTGCGCGTCGCGAAGACTCGTCTTCGTGCCCGGAACATTTATCATGTCGCCATACGTTGCAACAGGAATTCCTTGGAGCGCGAGCTCTATCATGCAGTCGATGTCGTATTGGCTTGTCACACAAACAGGACACCCCGGCCCTGAAATGAGCTTTATGTTGTTTGGAAGAATATCTCGAATGCCGTACTGCATTATGGTGTTGGTGTGTCCACCACAAACTTCCATTATGCGGACTTCTCCCATGTCAGAGGCAATTTTTTTAATTTTGTCTACGTACTCATTCATCTGATTCTTTTAATTCGTTTTCAAGATCCTCTTTTCTGATTTCGTAAAGTAGTCTGTATGTCTCCTTTGCGGCCGCCTCTTCAACTTTTTGTATAGCACAACCTACGTGAATAAGAACCCACTCGCCTACGGCAGGATCTTCTATAAATGTGGTGTCTACAGAGCGCTTTACACCACCAAAATCAACGGTTGCTTGTTTGTCTTTTTTTATTTCCGTTATTTTCCCTGGGATGGCTAAGCACATAATGAACAATATTATACCGCGTTAGAAACAAAGTTTCTAACGCGGTATAATCGCTGTATGAGAATTTTTGTATTTGGAAATGAGGATTTGGAGATGGATTCTTTGCCTGTGAAGATGCTTCCGGAACTGAAGAAGAAATTTCCACAACATAAGTTTATATTTCAAGACCCAAACGAAGAATGGCCACTCGACGAGCCTTTCTTCGTCATCGACACCGTCGTTGGCCTCCCCGAACCACACGTCTTCGACTCCATCGACGATTTCGAAGACACACCAAAACTCTCCATGCACGACTTCGACGCGCTTTCAAACCTCCGCTTTCTAAAAAAACTAGGAAAATTACCTGAAATAAAAATCATCGGCCTTCCAGTGGGGATTTCTGTGGAAGATACGTTGGAGTTCGCTACTTCTACCTTGACCTAAAGTGGGTCCTGATCCCATTTTCTCTGTATAGGAAAATGAAATAATTTGAGTTCATTTTTTATTGCCTTATTTTTTTGACAGCTCTGTACTTATTCCGACTTCATCAAAGAAATTTCTTAGTGATAGGTGTTTGACGTTAAAAAATTTACAAGCCGCGGGTATCTTTTTAGAGGAATTTGGATTTTCTTGACTAACCACGACAGAAGCGCAAATCTCAAATAGTGTTTGCTCTTTTGATTTTTCAATTGCAAGAGCTATTAACCAAGGATCTGCTTGTTCTCGTTCCATTTTATAATCAATAAGATCAGGAAATTTACTAACTATTATCGGAATCTGTTTTCTCTGTGAGTCAGACTTTATCAGAAAAAAATCTTTTTTGTTGAGCACCCACCTAGTTATAAAATCTGGATTCTTGTTGTTGCTACTAATTTCATTAAAAACTATCCTGTGAGAGATTAAATTGCCTTTCTTCATCATTTGCTCAAGGTGAGTCCACAAAGAATCAGGCATTTTTATTATATTTTCACTTGTTCGGCTCAGCGTCACAAATGCACTTGTATCAAAACAATATATTTTCTTTTTTTTAAGGGCTGTTGTCATCGTATATTACCGACTTTTAACCCAAGCAAATCAGAGGCTGCGGAAAAACTCATGTTATTGTTTACAGCTGCGTCAGAAACAAGCTTGAAGAACTTATTCCCGCGTGTACTTTTACTTTGTATAAGCATAGATGGATGTCCCTCACTCTGAGTTCGTGGAAAACTATCAGATTTTTTTCTTACTTCTTCTAACAACAAGAAAAAATCTTTTTTGTTAATTAACCTTTCCTCGTGTAATCTCCTTAAATACACCTCTCCGCTAATATTAAATTGATCAGACTTTCTGTATATTTCATTAGCACTATCTGCCACTTCTAAATCTTCTGTAGGTACTAGAAAATTTCCTGCAAAACTATTACATTCAAGTTCTATTTCGAATTGTTTGCCTGTACTGTATTGTGTCTTACACGCGCCAGGGGTGTGTTTAAGAATATGTTCCAGCTCATGAAATAAAGTAAAATTTTTCCGAACTGCCGATTTTTTATTGTTTATTACAATTGCATACGGAAACTTGTCTAGTGCGTAGCTAAATCCATCAAGTTCATCCTCTGGCATAGAAAACTGGAAGACAAAAATGCTTAGCTTTTCTTCTATTTTTGTTCTCCAATATCTAAATGCAGCATCAGCCCTTTTATGGCCTCCTTTTTTTGTTGAAGATGCAGCCAAAATTTCTCTTAATGAATCAGCCTCCTGCTTTATTTTCTCTTTTTTCCCACTGTAATTTTTTGCCCATTCATACTGTTTATTCCAGTATGGAACATCAAGCACATCTCTGGCAGCTTCCAGATATCTCTCAGTTCTTCGCATAGCAAGGAGGGTGTCAGGTGAAAATTTTTGAGCACTTTTTGCGAGATTTCGAAAATCTTTTACCTTCTTGACTTTGTCTGGTGTTGCAGGCAAAAAGAAAACCGCAGTTTGTCTCTTATAAATCCTTGCGATTATCTCTAATGTTCCAAATGGAATATTTTTTCCATCTTGTTCCCACTTTTTCAAATCTTGAACATCTATTTTAATTTTTTTTGCCGCTTCCTCCACAGGAACACCTCTTTCTTCCCTTGCCCAGATTAATATTTTTGGATTCAAATCTATCAACATAGTTGTGGTACTTTTCTTCTCTACTTTTATGTGTAAATTTAGTTATTTCTCCCAATCTTCAATAATAATTTTCTCACCCAAACGTCGAAGAGTGAGCTTTTGGCGCTCTCGAATATTCAGTTCTTTGGCTATTTCCGACGGAATAACCACAGAAAGGCTGCGTTTCCCTACTCGAGTTACTTTTCTCGTGTATTTCTTCATCTGTCCATTATGCTACGTAGCATGTTACGTAGCAAGTTACGTAGCACAGTAAGAACCCGAAGCGCATGGCGCTTCGGGTCGTTAATCGGTCTTATTTTAAGAGTTTTGTTTTTATTATGAATATGTGCTAGAAATGACCTAGACCAATTCACCCACAACGAAAGGGGTACAAAATGAGACTGAAGAATCTGCGATTGAAGCTTCGCGTGTGGAGCCCATTTCGCTATACTGCGACAAAATGCGGGCATCGCACCAAACAAACCGGCAACATTACTGCCTTTGGTCGAACAATTATAATCTCAATGCCCAAAAACAAGAAAGGCTCTGTTGACTACTGCCTGGAATGCATCGGCAAGATGACAATTCAATGCGCGTGGTGCAGAAATCCAATCTTTATCGGCAATCCAATCACGCTCTACAGCCCTGGACCACATGGGGAATTATTCTTCTCGAGTGAGGAGCCGAGCGAGGTACAAAAAGAGCGCAGGGATGGCGACTTCATTATTCCGGATCATGCAATTGCTTACTCTGAGAATCCACCCGTCTTGGTTGGTTGTCTCAGAATGAATTGCGCCGACACCGGCGCAGACCGAGCAGGGTTTTGGATGCCAGGAGAAGACGGAAAAGGTGCCGTTCAGCGAGTTCCGACGGTGTACGAATTAATGCTCGGCACTGAAGGCAAGTCCATGATGCTTATCGGCGACACACACGATATCGTCGAAGCGATGAATCCTACGCTCGTTCCACATGAAGCCAAGAAGATAGGATAGCCTGATGGCTACGAGATATACATGAGCTGACATCGTGAGATGTCAGCTCTTTTCCTTTTTAGGTCAATCTAGTGAGTTTTTGCATACCAATCCTCAACGACGAGCTTCTGGTATAATTTTGATATGAATACATTAATTTATATTGGTTTTGCAATCATAATTCTTCTATTGTTTCATCACAGATACAAACACAGAAATGATAAAGATATGACTGATTTGCAAAAATGGTTTCAGTGGGGTGATGTAGATAATCACGAAACAGTTGAGCTCATTATTTTAGGAATCATCATAGGCTTGCTTATATAAAATAGATTCGAACATTGTCTACCGTGTGAACAACAAAAACAGCCCCGAGAGGAGCTGTTTTTTAAATACAAAGCAAGGCTTAATCTTAATCTGCCTTACAATAAGCCTGGAAACCTTGCATTGATTGCTTTACAGTAGCTGTCTTTCCGTGTTCGTGGAAATTAGGATGATTGCTTTCAGCTAACGATGCAGGAATGCCTTTTGTTCCAAATTTTTCATCTTGCGCATGCATTCTTGCCAATTGCCCCATACAATTGTTATCTGCTGGGTTAGCATACCAAGCACTGTTACTATTTCCGCCATGTGCGAGCAAAAGTGATGTTGGTGCTAATAATGCAATGCCTACAGCAAGACCAATTATTTTCTTGTTCATAAAAATATTCTATTAGTTTATAAGGGTTCCCTGTATAGGTAGTTTATACCTCTTTTAAAAACTGTAAAGGCTAGTCTCTATTTCCTACCCTTCTTCCCCTTTTCTATTTACTACGTCTATGCAAAAAAAAGAGCCCCGTGGGCTCTTAACTTTTTTTAACTTATAGAAGTGTGTGTACGTAACAATTTTTAACTGCTTGTTTTTATTGCTTGAAGCCACGACTCTCTTGTGAAAACAAACTTCCCAGGCTCAGTTCTTACTGCTCCGTATTTTTGATTGTATCGTGTACTTGCCTCGTTCCCTTCCAAGATGGTTGTGTACACCTTTTGAAGGCCGTAACCTTCAAACAGCTCTTTGAGGATCAACCTTTTTGCTATAGAGCCAAGCCCACAGCCTCTCATGTCATCAGGGCCTATTACAGAAAGTCCCCAACGCGCCTCAGGCTTATTTTCGGAAATTTCGACCGACATGAAACCTGCGTGAGTGTTGTCTCCCATCCGAATGCTCCACTCGTGGAGCTTCCAACTTGTTCGCCTTCGTGATGAACGATCAGAAGCCATAAGCTCATCGAGAGAAATCCATTCACTCATTGGTCGTCCGCTGAGATATCTGTACACAGCCTCATTGTTCATCCATTCAAATAGTGTAGGCAAGTCAGAGTGATCTGCCGGCACAATAATCATGCTCTCCTGACGTGGAATGTCTATGGAAAGCTCTGGTGTGTTTTTAGACAAAAACATAATTAAGCTCTCCTTTGGTTTCGCCAAATTAATCTCGCATTATATTGCCACTTTTATTGCTCCCTGTCAAGTTCCCTCAATCCTCAACGACGAGCTTTTTGCCCGAGGACGCGACGTGACTTTTTGTCTTGCTCACTATATCGCAACTGTTGACACCATAGCAATACCGTAGTATTGTCCAACAAACAAACAGTTCCCTACAACCTATTGGAGCAAACTCTTATGATACACGTACTCATGTACGGGCTACCCATGTGCGGCTTTGCCGCTGGGCCCCCAGTCCTTTGGCCGGCCGGAGAAACCTGGGTTGCCTTTAACGACGACGCGGCTTCCGAAACAGCCACTTGCCCAGACTGCAAGCAGGCCCTCGATGAGCTCGATTCACCAAAAGACAAAGAAGGTGGATGACTATGAGCACTTTGGAAAAAACAATTGAATGCAACGACTGTCCTTGGACTGGAAGGCGCATTCTTGAGAGAGTTGCACCCGAAGAGCCAGCCAAAGACGGCATGACTTTGACCGCGTTTGGCATAACGAGTCCCAGATGTCCCGAGTGCGGGGGTTTCACTACATCCTCAACAAAGGAGATGGTCTCGTGATGAACGCTCGACCAAAAACCGCAGGCAAAGCCTGCGGTATTTGCTTAATTGCTATTTCTTAACCGTCAGCAATTGAAAATTGAATCAAATAATCAGCTGTATTTTGATTACCCTCCTCATCTTCACATCTGACATAGTAACGATACGTACTAAATGGTAACAATCCAGAAATTTTCACTGCATGCGCTGTTGTCTTATTTCCACCAAAACTGGTCATATTTGCATATAGCAACCCTGTGGTATTGCTGTATTTACAGGTAGCCTTCTCATCTGTTTCTACAGATAACATGACGATTGTCGTTGTTGTTGAAACTATTGTCGTGGTGGGTGCTCCTCCACTTAACTTCGGTGGAGTTACATCGAGAGCAATATTTTCATCAACATAAACAACTCGAACCAGCACTGATGTTTCTGCTGTTGCTCCAGTGGTACTGTTGGTGCATACAAGTCGATAACGAGTTGTTACATTAGGAGATAACTCTACCGTTCCACTGGTTTTATTTGCGGTAAACTCTGTGCCACTGCAGTTCGATGCATTAATTGATCCCCATGTAAGAGTGATAGATTCCGTACTATCGATATCTACAGCAGAAGCACGCAATGTTACTGCGGGCCCGAGAGAAGAGGCGACTGTTACTTCAACACTCTCCTTTACCTCCCCGCCTTTATTACTGCATGTCAGTGTGTACGTATTGCTCAGACTTGGATTAAACTTCATCTCACCAGACATTTCGCCATATATCAAAAAGCCACTACTTTTGCAAGAGTCAGCATTTTTAGCATCCCACGTTAGAGTAAGCTCTTCTCCATTATTTATAATTATGTCAGAGGCGCCGAGTTCAACCGTAGGTTTTTCATATACTGGAATTACTATCGGCTCTTCAATAACTGTTGCTATTTCTTCAACGGGCTCACTTGCTTCAGGGACTTGAGTGGGTGTTGCTGCCTCTTCAACAGGCTCTTCTACTTCGGGGCTTTGGCTGGATGCCGTTTCTGTTTCCTTATCTTCCTTGTCTATATCGTTAGAAATTAAATTATCGTCATCGGTATTCTCTGGCAAAGCTTCCTCTGTGGTTACGGCTGTTTCGCCCGTGTCTGTTTTTGATCTATTTATAGGCAAAGCATTTTGAACATTCTCAGTAGAACTTGTGTCTTCTGCTACATCGATTGTTTTGTCTTCCCCATTATCCACAGGTCTGTCTACGAAAAACCATATACCGACTGCAATAATGATAAATAATATAATTCCGCCTTTCATATTTTCTTTCTGACTGCATTTAGCGCCCTTGAAATTCTATACGCAGTCTTCTCTATGTCTTTCTTTGTTCTGAGGTTTTTTGCATTTACATCAACCCCTAAGTGAACAATATTCTTTTTTCTATATACGTATTTCCATCCTCCACCCCCAATCTCATCATGTCCCCAAGGCTTGTTTAGAAGAACTTTCAAATTTGTGTACTTTTTCAAAGTCTTAACCATTAAATGCCCTGCTTTCTTTGCTAAGCGGTACTCGTGATCCATCACGTCTATGTATACATCTCTTTTTTCACCGTAATAAAGGGGGTGGAGTGTGTGAATGGCTAGCATGTAAACTAGTTTGTGGTCTTGATGGAGTCTCTTCACAGCCTTTTCTCCTGTCCTCTGATAAGGCACCACATATTTGTTGTATCTTATCTTTTCTTTCTTTTTAAAATTCTTTAAATTACCGGGTATAGGAAAAGATTTTTCTACTCCATTTTTTTCTGTTAAAAGTTTTGTCTTAAGTAGGGGTGAATGATGCTTGTCGTTTTTAAGAGTTTTAGAGCCAAGAATTCTATTGTGGTCAATAACAAGGCGAGAAATATCAGTATATAGATAGCTGGTGTTTAAATTACGAGAAATTGCTTTCACTAAGTCAAACGCACCTTTGTCATACCAATCCCCCTCAGAGTTGTGCAATTGCTCCCTTGTTAGTCCAAGCCGTTTGTATTTGCGCGGAATAACACCTTTTGCGTGTTCGCAAGTCAAAAGCACATTAGATTTTGTGCGCAAAACAAGATGATGTCTTCTTCTACCAGCCATTATTTTAGAAGATTAAAAACCTGAATTACATATTCAGAATATAACTAAACTACTTATTCCTTAATGATATGCCCATTTAAGCCTGGCAGTATAGCCAAAGAGGGGTATAACTAATCCCCTGCCGTAAAATAAGCAATAATTGAGCCATATTTTAGTTAGTACTTCTTGGCATACTCGCCTCTTAAAGTAATTGTTGCAATTTATTCCACGGAGGGCATACTATACATGTAGATTTAGTTATTTATTCATTATTTATAATATTATGAAATATTTAAAGATTGGAATCGTTGCTCTTGCTTTTATACTTCCAGCATCATTGGCATTCGCCCAGGATGAACCTGTGCCTACGCTATATGATGACTCGGCGCCTGTGCCTGAGCTTATTAGCGAGGAAGGAGAAGCGCCTGTGCCTGAGCTTATTAGCGAGGAAGGAGAAGCGCCAGCGCCAGAGCTTATCAATGAAGAGGAAGAGGAAGTGCCAGTTGCAGCACCCGCTGGCGATGAAGAAAGTACTACAAATATGTGGTACTGGATTATAGGTTTCTTAGTAGTAGTTGGTTTGGTTTTAATGCTTAGTAAGCGTGGCAAAACTGAAACACCAACGGACGCACCAACGGACGCACCAACTGAGTAGTCTAATCGTGCTGTAAAAGCAATTAAGACAACAAGAAAAAATATCCCTCTCTGGGGTATTTTTTCTTTGAGTGCTTTTTCATATATAATTAGAGTATATGAAAAATCTTTTAAAAAACCCGCCTAAAATAGGATATGCTTTGATTCTTTTGGCAGTTGCTTTTCACTTTGGGTTACCAATTTTTCAAGTCATAAGTTTTCCATATACTCTTTTAGGAATTATTGTCGGAGGAATTGGATTGTTGGCAGCTTTAAGTACGAAAAAAACTTTTAAAAAGAACAGAGTAGCACTACCCCCTGGCAGTAAGTCAGATAAAATACTACTCGATGGACTATTTAGATATAGCAGAAATCCAATGTATTTGGGTATGGTCATGTTTATACTGGGAATTTCCACATTACTAGGCAGTTTAACTGCTTTATTTGCGCCAGTTATTTACTTCCTAATCTTTAATGTCAAATTTATACCCATGGAGGAGAGAATGATGGAAGAACAATTCGGTAAGGAATTTTTAGACTATAAAAACAAAGTGAGAAGGTGGATTTAACCCTGCGGAGCAAAACCAAAAACCGCCGGTTCTGCCGGCGGGTTTTTGTTTTTTTTATTTCTTCTTCAGTTTAGGCTTATCGCCTTTCCAATCAATCTTTAGGAAGTGTGTTGCACAACTCATGCATGGGTCATAGGCTCGAATTAATTTTTCTATCTCCCACTGCAATTTTTCCTCCGTCATACCCTCTTCTTTAATGAGGTCTTCAACTAGTGCACCAACGTGCCTTTCAATATTTATCTGGTTTTGCCCAGTTGGAACTATTACTTCTCCTTCTTTTACTTTTCCGTCTGTGCCAAGACTAATCTTATGGTACAGAGTTCCGCGTGGTGCTTCGATTACTCCTACTCCGACTGCGTCTCTAGGCTCTTTTTTAATAACAGGTTCTGGTTTGATTTCGTTGTCAGTTAAAAGCTCGATAGAGTGGTCAACACAGTGGAGAATCTCTATAGCTTGAGCTAAGTTGTTGTGGAACACATCTTCCGATGGGAAAAGCGCAATGGTCTCAGGAATACTTTCTTTTGTCCTTGAATGGAGCAGATCTTTGGCAACATTCATACGAGGAAGGGCACCCACAAGATACGACTTTCCTTTATAACTGTAACCTGACGCTTGTGAATACGGCATAACCACACGCTCTAAATGAGAACGATAGTCTGCCTCTTCTATTACTTGTCCGTCGCTTGTGTGAATCTTTCCTTCTAGGAACCCATAAACCTCATGTGGCACAAGTGCCATATAATCTGTTTTTAAATCCAGGTGGAAATCAGAATTTTTGAACGTTTCAATACAGCGCATAACAGCCGGGCGGATTTCCTCAAGTTTTTTGATAGCCTCTTCTATTTCTTCTTTTGTTGGAAAGTGATTAAACCCACCAATTGTCGGGTGCATTGCATGAACACTTCTTCCACCAATGATTTTAGAAAGATAGTTTCCCGCTGCTTTTATGGCAAAGGCATCGTGTAGATGCTGATGCTGTTCAGGGTCATCTTCATCAAAATCAAGAAAAGCGTCTTTTCCGTACATATCAGGAAGCGCAAAAAGATAAAGGTGGAGTGCATGGTCTCGAATGTTGAGGCCGTACATTACTAACTTCTTTAGCATCATGCTTTGCTCTGTGGGTGTAACGCCAAGAGCTTTCTCGCATGCCTCTATAGAACACAGAAGATGCGCGTTCGAGCATGTTCCACAAATACGAGCCAGAAGCTGTGGAAGCGCCGCAATTGGCTTCCCTTTCATTGCTGTTGTATAAAAACGTTTATATTCCTCAATTCCAAAACGAACATCTTTTACTTTTCCGTCCTCAACTTTTACAGAAAGTGAAGCAGAACCTTCTACTTTTGTCATTTCGTCGAGTTTTAAATCTACGTTATGCATAATACTATTCTCCCTTAAGATCTTTGATAACAATTCCGACCTTCTTTACAAAATCATCTGGATTCATGGGGCACCCCGGCACCTCATAATCAACCTTAACCACGTCAGAGAGTTTTAGAACTTTCGGGGCCATCTTAAAACGGTCTACCAGAAATTGAATCTCCTGGAGCTGTTCTGGCGAAAAATTGTTCCTCTGTGCTGAAGGCATACCAATACACGCACACGAGCCAACTGCGACTAATCTTTTTGATTTCTCCCTGATTTCCTTTAATTTCTCTTCATGTTCTTCTGAGGCAATAGCGCCTTCCACAAAAGCAACATCAAACTCATCCATCAAATTTTTCGACTTCATAACACGAGCATTCCTAAAATCAAAAATTTTCTTCCACTCCTGCCAATGCTCATCTAGAAGATCAGTGAAAACTATAGTAGAGTCCTCACAACAAGAAAATGAGAACCACCCTACTTTAATTTTTTCTTGTTTTATTTTTTCTTGTTCTTTTTCCATATAAATTTATATGAGGTCTGCTAAATTTTTGTCGGGATTGGCAAGTTCTGCCTGCTTTTCACTGATATCAGTTCCCGATTCTATTAATTTGATAATAGCGCTAACTTGCTTGGATGAATTTACAAAAAGCGCTCCTACAACTCTATTTCGCTCAACAATTATTCGTCCAAATGTGTGGTCTTTAGGTGACCCACGTTCTATCACACATCTTCCACGAATATTCTGCCTGACATCGCCAACATAGGTCATGGCAAGTCCGAACCCGTGTGTGGTAAAGAATGAAACATAACGATATTCATTTCTTTTGCCGAACATGTTGTGCGCTGCGTGTTGTCCTTGTGCTTGTGCGTTAGCCCAGTTTCCAAGCTTTATATTATCATCAATTATTACGTCGTAATATTCTGTACAGTCACCAGCAGTCCAAATATCAGGAACATTTGTCTCTAGATATTGATTTGCAATAATCCCCTGGCTTACTACCAGTCCTGCGTCCCTTAGCATATCGGCATGTGGAATTACTGTTCCAATTCCTATCACAACCAAATCACATTTGAGCTCTTTTCCATCAGCAAAACGAATGCCTTCAACACTTTTATCGCCCAGTATCTCAACAGTTTCGGTCTCTGATTTTACATCAACTCCACATTTCCTTATCGCATTTTCAACTTTTTTCGCGGTTTCCTCTCCAAGTACTCCTATACGGTAATGGGGTTTTAGAATTACGAATGTTACTTTCATCCCGGCTAGCTCCATCATTTCTGCCATTTCGTAGCCAATGATTCCGCCACCTATTGCAACTCCGTGCTTTGCGTGTTTTACCGCTTGAATTATTTCTTTTGTTTCGAATATCGTTCGAAGATAATGAACACCTTTTTTGGTTGCGCCTGGTATATTTAGCTTTCGAGGCGTTCCTCCTACTGCTATAAGCAGCTTTTCATAGCGAAGATTTTCACCGTTGTCGAGGTGTATAAACTTATCTTTTGGATCTATTTTTACTACTTTTCGTCCGCACCAAATTTCTATTCTTAAGTCTTCGTACCATTTACTTTGCTTAAGAAAAATTCTCTCAAATGGTATTTTTTCTAGGAAAAAGTTCGGTTTTGTAAGGAGAACTCTTGAATACAGCATGCAAGGTTCGTCGGAAATAATAATAATACGAGCATCCGGATCAAGTTTCCGGAGTGTCTCCGCTGCTACGGTTCCAGCGATACCGCCACCGATTATGACGTATTTTGATTCAAACTCCATTTGTTCCCTTTATTACCCCTATTCAGGATATATTTGATTCCCTTGCTCGTCGCCAAGAATTATTGCCATTGTTGGACAAGATTGTGCTGACGCGAGTAAATCAGCGTCGCCTATTCCATCGTTTTCGAGATTTCCCTTTTCAGCTGGTCCCGAATTCTTTTCTCCGCCCTTAAGAAGCATTACAGCTTTGTTTTCTTCATCAAGCTCATAAACACCCGCTGCCGCAGAAAGACAGCTTGCAGCTCCAATACAAAGATTTCTATCAACGGTAATCTTTGCTATTTTTTTATCTCCATCCATATTAAAAATTTTAACAACTAAAAAAGGACCAACTTCATTGTATCAGCAGGTCAAAGAAGAGTCATTCAATATTGGTGGATATCTATGCGATTATCTGAAAGACCATACCGAAGCCTATAAGAATACTTAGAGTTCCTGCACTAAATTGAATTAAGTTCACAAACCTTGAGAATTTCTCGAAAATCCTCCCCAAAATGAAACTTACGAGAGTCATTCCAAAGATTGACCCCAGTCCAAACACTAAAATGAAGAGAAACCCTTCCAAAATCGAAGATGAGTTAGGTAAAATGAGCAGTAGAAGAGCTCCGCTTCCTGCAAGACCATGAAAAATGCCGAAAATAAAGGATTTATGCTCGTGACGATGCAAAAGCGACTTTTCGTGTGAATGCATGTGGATGTGTTTGCTTCCATCGTGGCTATGGCTGTGGACGTGGAGTCTGTCTTTCTTTATTTTTAAAATCACACTTACTCCTAAAAGAAGAAGTAGCATTCCTGCAAAGCCTTCAAACATATTTGCAAAACTTTCTGGCACAGCCACTCCTAATAATAGAACTATCCCTCCGGCAATAAGGAGAACTAGCGTGTGTCCTACTCCCCAAAAGAGACCCGCAAGTGATGGCTTATTTGATTCGAAAGTAATGGTGCTAACTGCCGTTATGTGATCTCCTTCAAATGCGTGGAAGAGACCTAAGATTAGTGCGTATGAAAATAATGTAACAAGTGTGAGCATTTTTTATGAAGAAATACCGTATTTTTTTATGCTTTTAAGTATATCAAGGCCTCCGCTTTTAATTACACGCCCCCCTTTCATTACGTGTATAATATCCGGCTTTAATCTTTTTATCATCTCTGGGTTGTGTGAGATGACGACAAAACCCGTGCCCCCTTTACGAAGATGCTCCACTGTTCTTTGAATTTTCTTTAGTGAATCAACATCAACCCCAGAATCGATTTCATCTAAAAGCGCAAAACTTGGCCTAAGCATTAAAAGTTGAAGAATTTCTGATTGCTTTTTCTCTCCTCCAGAGAGCCCGCAGTTGAGCGGTCTATCAAGGAAATTCTCATCAATGCCAAACTTTCTAGAGAGCGCTTTCGCTTCAGCATAAAAATCCATAACTTTTTTGGCTTCAGAATTTAATTCTCTGTTCGTCTGATACAAAAAATATGCAAGCGTAATGCCATCAATTTCAGGAACATGCTGCATTGAAAGAAAAAGTCCCTTCTTTGCTTTTTCATGTGGCGAAAGTTTTGTTATATATGACTTTCCCACCTTTACACTTCCTCCTGTAAGAGAAAACTTAGGATGCCCCATTACTGTGTTTAGAAGTGATGTCTTGCCTGAACCGTTTTGGCCCATAACAACATGTACTTCTCTAGAATTTATATCCAAAGACACATTGTCTACTACTTTTTTTCCATCAACATGCGAAGATATTTTTTTTATTGAAAGAGTTTCCATGTAATTAGTTGCTTTTTACTATTTTTTGCAGGGCGCCGTATGCAAGTAGCGCGCACTTCTCCCTCCCCGGACTTATGGAGACACCAAGCATGTCAAACATTGCAGATTCTTCCATTTTTTGCAATTTTTTTACTGTTTTTTCTTTTGCAAACTCGGTTAACATTGATGCGCCAGCAATACTTATCGCGCATCCCTCTCCATCAAATGAAATATTCTCTATTTTTCCATCTTTCACTACTACACATAGCGTTAGAACGTCTCCACAGCTTGGATTGACTCCTTTTTCAGTAAAATCACACGGATCTAGCGCTCCTTTATTTTGTGGATGCTTGTAATGCTCCAAAATATTCTCTTTGTATAATTCTTCTTTGAACCCTATCATATGTTGAATATTTTTTTTACATCCTTTATCGCCTCTATACATTTGTCTATATCCTTTTTTGTATTGTAAATGTAGAGGCTAATGCGCACAGAACCTTTAATTCCGAGTTCTTTCATAAAAGGCATAGCGCAGTGGTGTCCTGCGCGAACTGCAACATTATTTCTGGATAGTATTTCCGCTATGTCGTGGGGATGAATCCCATCAATATTAAACGAGATTATTCCTGAATTATTTTCTTCTGATGTGAAGAGTTTAATTCTATCGATGGAAGATAGTTTTTCTATTGTGTATTTATGCAAATCTTTAATGTGCGCGTGTATTGCTTCGATTCCAATATTTTGAAGATAGTCTATTGCAGCGCCCAACCCCACCACCTGTGCTATGGGAGGAGTTCCTGCTTCAAATTTTTGCGGTACTTCCAAAAACACGGCCCCCATATCTCCAACCTCAGATACTGCTCCGCCCCCAAAAACACTAGGTTTTAAGCCGTCTAATAGCTCTCGTTTTCCATAAAGCACTCCGACTCCGGTGGGCCCGCACATTTTATGCCCTGAAAAGAAAAATAAATCTGCGCCAAGTTTTTTCACGTTAACTTCTATGTGCCCCACAGCTTGGGCGCCGTCTACTATACTAAGGGCACCAACTTCGCGAGCTTTTGAAATAATTTTAGATAAGTTATTAATTTCCCCTGTAACATTGCTCGCGAGCACAGCGGCGACTATTTTAGTTTTTTTACTAATTGAACTTGTATCAGTTGGGTGTACATATTTGAGCTTACATTTTTTTCGCTTAGCCAATTCTTGAAGAGGGATTACTGTGCTGTGGTGTTCCATGTGCGAGAGAACTATTTCGTCTCCTGCCTTTATTCCAAAACTTTCTTCAATTGAGCGGATTGCCATGTTTGAAGAATGTGTAGCGCCAGACGTGAAAATAATTTCATTTTTCTCTGCACCTATAAAATCTGCTACCTTCTTCCTCACATTTTCATATTCAGAAGACGTCTCCTCGCTCAACTGATAAATGCCGCGATGAATGTTTGCTCTGTTTTTTTTGTAATGCTCACTTACCTGGTCTATTACCACCTTTGGAGTTTGTGTGGTCGAAGCGTTGTCCAAATACGCCAAAGTCTTGTGGTTTTTGAAAATAGGAAAATCTTTTCGCGTCTTTTTGTTCATATTAGCAATTACTATCAAGCTCAATTTCTACAAGTTTATTAAATTCAACTGCATACTCCATCGGAAGCGCTTTAATTATCGGACTTACAAAACCATTTACTATTAACCTCACCGCATCGTCTTCTGAAAGTCCTCTGCTCTGAAGGTAGAAAATTTCTTCTTCTCCAATTCTCCCTATTCGTGCTTCGTGACTAATATCTACATCATCATTTTTATTCATAACAGAGGGATATGTATTTGATTCTGACTTGTCATCAAGAAGTAGCGAATCACAGACAAGAGATGAAGTTGTTCCTGTTGCGTTTTTTCCAACTTTTATTAATCCTCGGTAATTTGCAACCCCACCGTCTTTTGAAATCGATTTTGAGCGAATTGTTGAAGTTGTGTTTGGTGCTAAATGTATCGCTTTTGCTCCTGTGTCTTGAATTTGACCTTTACCTGCAAAAACAACGCCAAGGTTATCAGACTTTGCTCCATCTCCCATAAGGATAGATGTTGGATAGAGCATTGTAACTCCCGAACCCATGTTCCCCCCAATCCACTGTATTTCGCCTTTTTCGCGAACAATTGCTCGTTTTGTATTTAAATTGAATGTATTAAAGGACCAATTTTCTACTGATATGTATTTTACCTTCGCATTCTTGTGAACAAATATTTCAACACACCCTCCGTGGAGCGAAGATTTGTTGTACCTTGGGGCAGAACATCCCTCAATATACTCAACGTTTGAGTCCTCATCTGCAACTATAAGCGTGTGCTCGAACTGAGCGCTCTGTTTCTGGTTCATCCAGAAATATGCCTGAAGAGGAAGCCCAACGTGAACTCCTTTTGGAACGTAAATGAATGTTCCCCCACTCCAGGCTGCTGCGTGAAGCATTACAAACTTGTGGTCACTGACAGGAACACAATCCGTCATGAAATATTTTTTCACCAAATCAGGATACTTCTTCAAAGCGACGTCCATATTTTCAAAAATAACTCCCTTTTTTGAAAGTGATTTTTGAAGTCTATGATAGACCATTCCCGAATCGTACTGCGCCCCTACTCCACCCAAATATTCTCGTTCCGCCTGAGGAATGCCGAGTTTGTCAAATGTATCAATTACGTTTTGCGGAAGATCTTTCCACGAACTCATTTGTGCGACTTTTGGGTCGATGTAATAAGTGGTGTTTTCTAAATCAAGCCCCCCCAAATCTGGACCAAAGTGAGGCATTGGCGTTTTCTCATAGAGTTTCAAGCCTTCAAGTCTTTTCTCTAGCATCCATTTTGGCTCATTCTTGCTTTTTGAGATGTGTCGAACAAGTGCAGAGGAAATTCCTTTTTTTGTTTTTGCTGCGGTTTTCATAAATGAATGATTCCGCACTTTTTACAAGGGTACTGCTCATTAAAAGAGTACATGGTTTCTCGTCCTTTCTTTTTGCCTTTAATAAATCCGTAGTCACTTAAGATTTTGAGGTGATGGGAAACGGCAGGTTGAGTTATGCCTAAATGCTTAGTCAGTTCAACAACATTTGCATTTTTCTTTTTCAAATACGTGAGAATAGAAAGACGAGATTCGCTTGAAAGTTTTTTGAAACAGTTGTGATTTTTACAATTTTCACATCCCATACATAAACAATTGTCTATGAATTCTATATGGAGGTCAAGTCCCGTCCTCAACTCGAAACAGGAGTAAGATCTAACACTGTCACCTGGTTCCTTGAACCAAGCCGCATAGGAGGCCCCCAGGTTCCCGTTCCCGGAGAAACGTAGAGAAACTTTCCATCCTTTTTGTAGAGCCCATTTATGTACTTGAGCTGAAGTCTTACGAGTAGATTAAACGGATAGATTTGACCATTATGTGTATGTCCTGAGAGCATGAGATCGACATCGTGCTTTCGCGCAGCATCCCATTCTACCGGTGTGTGATACATGAGAATAGTTGGCTTTTCTTTATCGAAGTTCATTCTATCTAGAATTGAGTCTAATGTGACGTCGCGAGGAATGCTTTGTCTGTCATTTACTCCAATAATTTGAATGTTTTTCTCAGAGATAACTTTGCTGTCGAGCAATTTCATTTTGAGGTTCTGTATCGTTTTGTAGACATTTTGAAGTCCTTCGTATTCTTCATGATTACCGGTTGAAAAATATGTCGGCGCATGCAAATCATCAAGTGGCCGAAGCATTTCCTCATGAATTGGCTCTGAGCCGTCGAAGAGATCTCCCGTCATAAGGACCAAGTCTGGTTTGAGTTCATTAGTTTTCTGAACTACCTCCTTGAGAAACTTGATTTGATGTACTGTACCGATATGTACATCACTGAGGTGTACAATGCGCACTGGCTCCTTTAAATTATTGATTCGAACTGAAAGTTTTCTTGTGACAAGTCTTCGCCCGTTAATGAGCGCATAGAGTGAACTAAGTACCCCACCACTAAATAGAATTGTGAAAAGCGGCGTTGATTCGCCTGGAATAAAAATGCCAATAATTTCATAGAAAACAACAGACGAAAACAAAATGAATACCACACCAAGCCAGCTTGCTGCTATGAAGTAGACTACATCAACAACTTTGCCATCGAACGATCTGCCGAGAATGTTTGCGAGAATAAAGGAGAATGACAATGCAAGAAGCCACAGAAGTGCATGCGGTACGTTTACGTCATAGACGCGTACAAGCGCAAGATAAATAAGCGCGTGGAGCAAGAATAAAATGCTCCAAAATACGGTAAGAAAAAGTAATCGTTGCCAAATCTTCATAATTATTTTAGATATTGAGATGAGTATACACTACAAAAAAGGAAAAGACTTAAGACAAACTCGGGTATTTGTCTTACTTTGCGCGGTGGACGGGATTTGGTCACAGTCACTAACTGCTTACGCAGTAAGTGCTGTCGACCCCAACTCGACGCAAGATTCGAACCTAAACAGTCTCCCAGACTGTTTAGGTTCGGCGTCTCCGTCGTTCAAATCCCGTCCCCAACTACACCAGAAAGTAAAAATGCCTAGATACAAAATATCTAGACACTTTTACTTTTGCGCGGTGGACGGGATTTGAACCCGCAACCTTCCGCGTGACAGGCGGATGCTCTACCGTTGAGCTACCACCGCAGTGCTCAACGCTTAAATAAGCGAATGACTGACAGTATAACTTATTTTTTGCCTTTAGCAATGCTTTTAAGCTCAATAATGACCGAAACTAGCCATGTAATTAGAGATGCGAGTCCAATTATAAAGAATGTTGGTATCACTCTAAAAAACCCCTCGTCATCGGGGCCAACAAATGCGTCTGTCCAAATCGCAAGCAATACAGACCCTGCACAGAAAAACATGGCTGGGAAAAATATTTGTAGTGCTATTTTTTGTATATTCATATATATGAAAACCTTTCCTGAAAGGAAAGGTTTCATTTGTGCCGACTCCACAACAACATAAAGTTGTCGTGTCATCGTTCGAGTCTTGTGTCCTGACAAGGACACAAGCTCTCCCAGAGCTTGTGTCGAGGGGTGGAATTGAACCACCGACCTTAGGTTTATGAGTCCTACGCTCTAACCAACTGAGCTACCCCGACATTATTCAATTGTATA
>Ga0255052_10000126_pt1 | contig 56150 bp, 40 predicted proteins | sample JV7_2_21_MG_FD_188632 | JGI IMG/M metagenome (GOLD analysis project Ga0255052, IMG submission 188632) | Seawater microbial communities from Jervis Inlet, British Columbia, Canada - JV7_2_21 | ecosystem: Environmental > Aquatic > Marine > Inlet | place: Canada: British Columbia | collected...
GGAAGGGTATGACTGGGTCTGGCTGGTGCTGCTGTTCGCTTCGGCCGGCGTGTTCCACCATGCCGGTATCAAGATTCCGTTTTTCGCCTTTTTCGCCCATGATTCCGGGATCCGGGTCAAGGATCCGCCGTGGAGCATGCTGCTCGCCATGTGCATCGCGGCCGCCATCTGTGTCTTCAACGGCTCCTACCCCTGGGTGCTGTACAGCTTGCTGCCATGGCCGGTGGATTACGCGCCTTATACCTGGACGCATGTCATCACCCAAACGCAATTGCTGTTCTTCTCGGCGCTCGCTTTCATCTTCCTGAAGTTCACGGGGCTGTATCCGCCCGAACTGCCGTCGATCAACATCGACGCGGAATGGTCCTACCGCCGCCTCGCGCCCCGGGTGGTGCGGGGCGCACAGATGCTTTGGGCGCCGGTCCAGCAGAGGCTCCACCAGTTCGCCAACCTGTGGTTCGAGCGCTTCATCGCCCGCTTCTACCGCCATTGCGGACCCGAAGGCATCCTGAGCCGGACCTGGCTGACAGGCAGCACCGCGCTGGCGGCTGCCATTCTGCTGGTCGCCTATCTATTGCTGTATTACGCTTGATCCAGATCGGCCCGGCGCGGAAATCCGGGCTGGCAATTTGCGCCCGTTCGCCTAAGCCGATGACTATTTGCACGCAATCCGACCTGTGTGTGGCGAATTGCTATGCATTTTCGCCCCGATCCCGGTGCGAACGGGCCTTCCTGGCTGTCGCTGCTGGGTCACGCAAGAGATAGTCTGTAGAGCATCGATCTGTTTCGCTGCGAGTCGCTGATACTTAGGAGCCACTGGGTTCTCGTGGTCATGGATCAGTTCACCCAACGAATAATTGGCTTTGGCATACACGCAGGAACTGTCGATGGCCCAGTACTCTGTCGGATGTTTGGCCAGGCGATCGTCTGAGGCGCTGCAGAAATGCCGAGATGTGTTCTGACTGGCCCGGACGACTTGGCTCGTCGCGTTAATTGCCCTACTCTGCACAACAATGCAGAACTCAATCACGCAAGTATCCCGCAAGCCAAACGCAACACTTCGACAACATGGAATTTTCCCAAAGCATTAGCGAAATTACCCAACAATTTCCCCGCATCGATATTCGCGTTATCGAATAGGTGAATTACCGACAAATTTCGCTAGCTCTTGTGAAAGAACATCTGGTTCCTCCATCATCAAGGCGTGGCCGCTATTCTCGAACCAAATCAATCGGCATTTCGGAATCCGCGTGCTCATGTACTCCGACCATCCTGGTGGCGCTACCTGATCGTGTCGGCCATGGCAAATAAGCGTCGGCACGTTTACGTGTTGCAGCTTGTCTCGCAGATCTTCGCTAATCAGCGTATTGAAGTACCTGTATCCGACATAGGCCGGCATCTTGAGCCACAGAGACAGGAACCAGTCGACGCTTGCCTGCATGTCGGTACGGTAGAAATTGGCTCCGGCGAATGCAGCCATCGTTTCGGGCAGAGCGAGGCGCATCCCCTCCGACGTTGCCTGTGCCATCTCGGCGCTCATCCCAAAAGACTCGGTTTCCGTCGCTAGTAGGCGCGGTGTTGCCGGCCCGACCATCGCCAGCCTCGCAATGCGGCCATCCTCGTTGAAGTCAGCAATGTACTTGAGTCCAACGCCAGCACCCATGGACCAGCCGACTATCGTAACGTCGCGAAGATCAAGAGCAACTAGCAATGCGCGGATGTCGCGACACATCTCATTGTAGCTATAGTCAGAGCATGGCTTGTCGGAGTCGCCGTGGCCGCGCATATCTACGCAAATACAGCGAAAGCGATCCTGCAGGTCCAGTACCTGATAATTCCAACTGTCCAAGGTCGCCGCAAGACCGGGAATGAAGAGTAACGGTTTGCCGTTTCCGCCGTCCCGAAAATGCATCCGGATCCCGGTGTCCAGGTCTATGAATGGCATTCGAGTCGTCCTTTTAGCATTAGCGCAATTTCGTCAAGGGCTGTCGTGGCCGCGTCCACAGCTCCGGTCAGATTGATAAATCCGTGAATCAGACTATCAAAGCATCGATATTCTACTTCGACTCCGGCGTCCCGAAGTTTCGACGCGTACGCCGCGCCCTCGTCTCTTAATGGATCAAATCCAGCAGTAATAATTATTGCCGATGGCAAACCGGAATGGTCATCAGCAAACATAGGCGAGGCCCTTCCGTCCATCATGTCGGTGCCATCCCGCAAGTAATTCGTGCTCGACCAGATCATCAGCGGTCGCGTCAATCTGTAGCCGTTACCGAATGATCTATGCGATGGGTACGACATAGACAGATCTGTAGCGGGATAGATCAGTAACTGACAGAAAAAATCTGATTCGCCGTCGTCTCGCGCTGCCAGTGCCGCCACCGTGGCCAGATTGGCGCCCGCACTGTCACCGGCAAGGACAATTCGTGCTGGATCGGCGCCAAGTGCCCGGGCGCTATTGCGCGCCCACTTGCTAGCGGCGATCGCGTCACTAACGGCCTGAGGGAACTTGTGCTCCGGCGCCAGACGATACTCGATGGATGCGACAATACTCGATGCGTTAGAGCATATCGTTCGACAGACATTGTCGTGCGTTTCGATGCTACCGAAACTCCAGCCGCCACCGTGAAAATAGACAACGAGTGGCAACGGCCTATCATGTCCACATTCAGGATAGTAAATACGCACCGTAAGGTGTCCCTCACTTGCACCTATCCTGGTATCGACTACTCGAGCAACACGCGTTCCATGGCCGGCCAACAACTCCACGCCCTTTGCATAGGCTTCGCGCGCATCTGCCGGACACAATGTTTGCAGTTCTGGCGCCCCTGTGTCCTGCAGCGACCGTAGAAGTTCGAAAAGTTGCGGATCGAGCTCCCTGAAGTTGTCGTCACTCATCCAGATCGTCAATCGTCATCGAACAGAATAATTTGTCGCGTTGAATTGCCGGCGGCGAGGCGATCGAACGCGACATTGATCTCGGATAAAGAGATTCTTTCGCCCATCAATTTATCGACGGGCAGCAGTCCTTGTTGGTAAAGGTCGATGTACGCAGGTATATCTCTAACTGGCACACAACTTCCGAGGTAGCTGCCCCGAAGAGTTCTCTCCTCGCCGACGACCTGCAAAGCCGGCAGCGATAACCTGGCGTCCGGATGCGGTAGTCCGGCCGTAACCGTTTGCCCGCCGCGCCTGGTAATCGCCCAGGCCAACTCGAGCGCCACTGTCGATCCTGCCATTTCGAATGCGTAGTCCACGCCGCCGTCGCTTATGCTCCGCACAGTTGCGGCGCAGTCCGGGTCGTCCGCCCGGACGAGGTCCGTGGCGCCCAGCTCTTTACTCAACGCCAACTTCTTGTCTTTGAGATCGATAGCTACGATTTGCCGCGCACCAGCGAGCCTGGCACCCAGAACGGAATTGAGACCAACTCCGCCGAGTCCGACCACGGCAACCGTCGAACCCGCCTTGACCTTTGCTGTATTCAATACAGCTCCGGCACCCGTAATAACGGCACAACCAAACAGCGCCGCCTCGTCAAACGGCAGATCAGGATCGATCTTGACGACTGAGTATTTGCTAACGACCGCATACTCAGCGAACGCCGATACGCCGAGGTGATGATTAACAGGAGTGCCATCACGGTGAAGGTGACGCGCTCCGGAAAGAAGGGTGCCATCGTTGTTGGCGACGGCTGCTGGTTCGCAAAGCGCCGGTCGGCCCTCTGCGCAAGGCACGCAGTGTCCGCAACTCGGGACAAATACAAGAACAACGTGATCGCCCGGCGTGAACTCGACAACGCCGGGGCCTGTCTCCGCGACAACTCCTGCAGCTTCATGCCCCAGAACCATCGGCGTCGGACGCAGGCGCGATCCATTGATAACTGACAGGTCAGAATGGCAGAGTCCCGCTGCATGAATCTTGACCAGCACCTCATCGCGCCCCGGCGGCGACAGCTCGAAGGACTCGATCTTGAGTGGTTTACTTGCCTCGTAGGGCTGGGCTGCGCCGACACTCTCCAGGACAGCCGCCTTTATGATCCTCACGATTTCCCCCCGTGCCAGTGGCACTCCTCAGAAGTTGTAGCTCAGCTGTATGCCATAGGTTCTTGGTGCCGCCAGGAACCCCTCCGGTTTGCCGGTTTCAACGCCCGACTCGAGGATATTAAGAAAATAATCCTCGTCGAATGCGTTTCTGACAAACGCTGCGACCGTCCAGGAACCGTCGTTCTTCGCGTAGCTGACGCGCGCGTTCAGCAGGCTGAATGCGTCCTGTGCCGAGAGTTGGCGGTTAAATGTCGTGAAGAAACTTTCGTCCTGATACTGATAGTCCACTCGAAAACTCAAGTCACCCTCCGCGCCAACTGGAACGGTGTAGTCGGTACCAACGTTCGCCGAGAATTCCGGCGAACGTGGCAAGTTGTTTCCATCAAGATCAATCGTGCCGAGCTGAGGATTGCTGGGGTCCTCGGTCAGGAATTCGTCGAATTCCGCACTTAGAAACGACAAGCCGGTATTGAAACGCCAGCGATCCGTGACTTGTGCGAGTAACTCGATCTCTGCTCCGAATATCGTCGCATCAGCCGCATTTGTAATTACGCCAGCGTTGTTTTCGAGCTTTGAAACCTGAAGATCAGTGTAGTCGTAGAAAAACGTCGATCCGTTAAGAATGACCGACCCTTCTGCGAGCTTGGACTTGAAGCCCGTCTCATAGGCCCAAACGAATTCTGGTTTGAAATCGGGCTGAATTCCGTTGAACGTGAAACCGCCGCTCTTGAAGCCGCGCGTCGCCGTCGCATACCACATTACGTCGTCACTAACCGCATAGTTGATGCCGAACTTGGGCGTGAATTCGTCCGAATCCGTGCTCAGTAAAGCCGGCGGAAATGGGGGAAACAGGCCAATAAACTCCGATAGCTGCGTCGCCTCCTTTTCCTCCGAGTTGTATCTCAAACCGGCAGTAAGCGAAAGGCGGTCAGACACGCTGTAGGTTGCCTGTCCGAATACGGCATACGCGTCGGTCGACATCGTAGCCTGGTGCAGAATATCGAATCCGAATCCGGGAATGGGGATGAAAATTTCGGTATCCCCATCGTCATTGAAATAGAAGGCGCCGATGATCCAGCTCCATCGGTCGGAGGCGTCGGACGCCAGGCGAAATTCCTGCGAGAACTGCTGCGTGTCATCATGGTCTTCGAAATTCTGAAACGTAATGTCGACGGCATCGCCATCAAAAACCGCTTTGAATTCGGTGTCGCGATAAGAGGTTACGGAGGTAAATGTAGAGCTTCCGGTATCCCAGTTGACGACAGCGGTAATGCCAAACTGGTCTTGCATCTCGGTCACGGGTGATTCCTGCGAGACATTCCGCAGTCCCGGCGGGTCATTTGCGCCCAGCCCTCCTTCAAACAAGTCCGAAAACTCGAGCTGCTTAAACGGTGCCGGACTACTATCGTCTTGTGAAAAATCAGCGATCAGATCTATGGTCACATCGTCGCTTGCCAGGAATCGAAGACGTAGTCGACCCATTAACAGATCTTCGTCAAACAGATCCTCACCGGTGAACAAGTTGGGCGTGAATCCGTCACGATCGCTCTTCACGATGGCCGCCCGCGCCAGAACCTTGCCTTCCGAGAGTGGACCGCTAACGACAGCGCCTAAGCGAATGTAATCGAAGTCACCAAATTCAGCCGACACGCTGCCTTCGAATTCTTCGGTCGGGGCCTTTGACACAATATTGACAATTCCGCCGGTCGCGTTGCGGCCGTAAAGCGTGCCTTGCGGGCCACGCAACACTTCAACACGCTCGACATCGTACAGATCGAACATCGACGCCGACGTGCGTGCGATATAGGCACCATCTGCATGTACCGCTACACCGGGATCGCCGCCGATAGTAAGGTTTTCAGCACCGATACCGCGAATGTAGATTTTGCCAACGATCTCCTTGTTAACGATCATCCCCGGTGTCTGAATACCAACGTCATAAAGATTCTGGATGACCGATCTCTCGAGTTGCTCGGAGGTGTACGCAGCAATCGATAAGGGCACTGACTGCAGGCTTTCCTGGCGTTTCTGTGCGGTTACGATGATCTCTTCGAGTCTCGCATCCGCCACGTCGACGTTTTCACTTGTTGTTGTTTCCTGCGCATTGGCGCCGCCTGTAAATACGCCTGCAAGCACAGCCAGCAGTCCTGCTTTCTTCTTCACGTTCATAGATCCCCCGTCGTTCGCCGACTGTGTATCGGTCGAAATACTCAGCACAATTTTGTTGCTGAACTTCGGGGTTAACCCAGTGCCCGCAAGCAGAACGTCAATACCTTCCTGTCGCGTGTACGTGCCGATCAGTGCCTTGGCGGACTTGCCACGGACCAAATCGTCCGGGAACACTAGCGTTAGATCGGACTGCTCAGCAAACTCGATGAGCGCCATATTCGCCGGTTGCTGAGGAATGTTGAAGTCGAACTCTCGTTCGATCGTCACCTCTTCTGCCGATACCGTTGCGCCAAAGCCCAACAACGTCAGTGAGAGATAGAGACCATGCACACCGTCAGCAACGCGGTTATTAGCCGCTCGCATTGATGACGATCCAAAATGACTTTTCCATGAATGTCCGGTGCGATTTCACAGACTGCTGAGCAGCACACGATTCTCACCATCGAATTTGTGAGCGATATTTAAGTGCACCCTCAGCGACACCAACAACGCCTCCACATCGCCGGTTTGAAAGATCCCGCTTACAACCCGGGGCTTGAGATCCTCATCCGACAGCACGAATTCAACGGTTGTATATCGCTCCACTTCTTGCAAAGCTTTCTCCAGCGGCTCCGATTTGAAGATCAAACGCCCTTCAGTCCAGGACAGCTTGACTTCGATTTCGTCAGCCGTGACGGCTTTCTTAGCAGTATCGGGGGCACCCAGGATCACCTCCTCACCGGCCGACAATGTGTTGTCCGCCAGTTGTGCAAGCACCGGTGGCAAGCTAAAGGAGTCGCTGTCAGTATCTATAGTATCAGGCAACCCGAGAGCCCTCGGCTGAATCCCGACAACCACTCTGCCCTCGGTCACCATGACCTCGACATACTGATCCTCGGTGATTTCGACCGTGAATTCGGTGCCTTTGGCTTGCACGATCCGATCGCCCGCGATGACAGACAGAGGACGGGACTCATCTTTGGCGACGCGAACGAGAATTTCACCTCGCGCAAGATGCAGCACGCGTGCGGATGGCGTGAAGGAAACGGCGAGCTGGCTGTTGGTATTCAACTTCACTTCACTACCGTCGGGCAATAGCACGATTTTTTGCTCGCCGATTGCAGTCACGTACGCGGCGGACTGCGTCGGGACACGTCGATCGCTATCGAAATTCGTCTCCAGGCGAGGCAGCAGCAATACAGCGGTTACCGCCAATACAATCAGGCTGGCCGCGACGGCGGCCCCTTGCGTCCATGGCCGATGCCAGGGGGCACGCTGTGTCAGATCAGGCGTGGCTTCATGAGGAAAAAAATCGGCCAAGCGCGTTAGAGCATCGGTTTTGTCCCACACGGCCGCGACTTCCAGCAGCACATCGCGATGCTTGGGACTTTCATCCAACCACACACCAAGAGCAGCCTTGTCGCTTGCGCTTAATTCACTCTCGTCAATTTTCAGTACCCAGCGACTTGCGGCCTCAAGCCGCTCATCGTCCCGGGAAATCGGTACCACGGTGTTCATACTTCTCCTCCTCGTCGTCCTTTCGACGATCGAGCAGTGCTAATCCTTGAAGACAACCGCCCCCCCAAGGGCCGTCGTTGCTCTTGCCTATCGCGCAGATACTGCACGCACTTTTTGGTGCCGTTCACGATGTGGGTCTCGACCGTGGGTTGACCCACGCCCATCTCGGCCATGATTTCTTTCAGCGTATAGCCATAAACCTTCTTCAATATGAAGGCGCGCCGACACTGTTTGGGAAGTTCACGCACGGCTTCACAAAACAGCACAAATTCTTCGTCGGATACAACCTGCGTGTAGGTCGAATCAACCTCCGACGACGACATGAAATTCGCCGCTGGCACTTCGTCGATTGCATCGGTTCCGGCAGTCAATCGTGACTCCGCTCGCTTCACATGGTCGAGCGCCAAGTTCCGCGCCGTGCGAAATAAAAAGGAACGTGGTTCGCGAATTGCGTCCTTGTTCTCAATCTGACACACCCGCACGTAGGTTTCCTGGACAATGTCCTCGACCTCCTTCGGCGGTACGATACCCATCACCAGCCGCGCAAGTCGCCCGCGCAACGCGATGAACGTTTCCGAAAACCGATCCAATTCAGCCATAGTTTCCTCAGGTCAGGGCGCTGTCACATTTTGCCGAAAAAGCCGACGAACTGAATATGACGATTCATCTTCGCATTTCCATGAACCCAGCCGACCATTCTTTTCATTGCGTCACAGAATCAATCACTTACGAGCGACCAAATTTGAGCACTTAATTCCCGTGATCTGGAGTCCGGGGGCGTCTCCAGCTGTTAACTAACAAACAACTACTTACGCGCCCTTAAACGAAGAAAATGGCGCGCGATGTGCAGGATGCACGAGTGCCGCAAAGCGCAGGGATGCGCGAGAGCGGCCCCGACAGGATGGGCCTTCGGCCTGTCCTCGCTACGCTCGTCGGTGCGAACCGTACTCAAGATGCACCGAGGTAATCGACTGGCACGGTGGATCTATCGAGACGACCCCTGCCTTCCGAGGGCACACCTGTATTCAGGTGTTAATTGGTGCCAATCGTTTGAATTTTTAACTAGCTGTTCTTGATAATGATTCCAAGATTCGGACCCTACGCCTATCCACGTCGATTAACGCCGACCTTGTCAGTCACTGACGAAACTGGTCACATTCCTGGGCGGGAAATCATCCCGTTTTCAAACCAGTATTCCACGCACCTCCCCGCGGTGTCTGACACCCGAACCGGTCCACGCAAGCTGCTCTGGCCGACCATTTTCATCCGGGTGATGAGCACTATTTTTTCGGAGGCTTATGTTCTCCAACTTTTAAGTGCTTCCACAGGTCAGAGTCTTTTATCCGCGAAGAACGCCGTGAGTTGTTGCCCTATTGCTGTGGCTGGCATCGCCCGTCCCGACGCCATCACCAATGTCGTCGCGGCATCAGGTCGACAGCGCTCATCTCTATCAATCTGCTCGTTTAAGAAATTGATTGAGCGACAGGTGGCATCAAGATCGAGATCGATCTGCAGCGCTGCATGCGCCAACACCGCTTGTTTCTTTCTTTTTTGCGCAGTACCACCGATCTTCTGTTGATCAACGACGAGATTGTAGCGACCGTCACAAAAGGCACCAGGCACCGAGCCGACGCTCGCTGGTAGCCCAAGGCTGTCGAAAAATGCGCATAGTGGATCGGTCAGCAATTGAAATCCTGCCTCGATACTCATCGGCGGATCATGGGGGAAAACCATGCTGACATTAAGCACGCCGGGCCCCTGTGGCATGGCACTACCGCCCGAGGATCGCAAGGTTATCGGCCAGCCGCGACCCGCCAGTGTCAGCGCGGCATCAGCAAAACGGTCGTGCAGTGAGAAGTGGCGCGGTACCGCGATACTTTGTGTTGTCTGCCAGATTCTGAGCGTAGCGGGCAAGTCACCGGCCGCGACCTGGGCGAGTACGCTTTCGTCCTGCGCGATGGCTAGCTGCGGATCGAGCGTTTCACGTTCTGTGGTCACAGCCCACTTCATTTTCGCTGTCGCGTCTGTCAGCGTCCCGCTACCCGTATTTAAGTGATGCTCCGCGCGACGTCTTGTCGACGTTACGCGAGTAGATTGAAAGATAACCCTTCTTGATACGCGGTTCTGGCGCTTGCCAGGCCTGCTGGCGACGCACCATCTCGACATCATCGACGAGCAGGTCAAGTCGGACGTTCTCTACGTCGATGGATACCGTGTCCCCATCCTCGACCAGCGCCAGCGGTCCGCCCACTGCAGACTCAGGCGAAATGTGCGCCACTGCGCAGCCCATATTGGTGCCGGAGAAGCGACCATCCGTCAGGAACGCGATCTTGTCACTCATGCCTTTTGCGGCTGACAACCAGAGAAAGCGTTGCAGTAATCGCATGCCGGGGTCGCCCGCAGGGCCCATGCCGCGAACAATCACGACCGAGCCCTCCTCGATTTCGCCGGCCATGAGTGCATTGCTGGCATCATCTTCAGTCTCGAAGAGACGAGCCGGTCCTTCGTGCTTTGACATGCACTTTGGAACCGCTGACCGTTTTACCAATGCACCATCGGGGGCCAGTGAACCCTCAAGAAAGATCAGGCCGCCCTCTTTCGCCAGCGGTTCTGCCATCGACTTGATGATTTTTCCATCGCCCGATGGCGCTTCTTTGAGCGTTTCGCTGAGAGCTTGGCCGGTTACCGTCATCACATCGGTGTCGAGAACCGCATCGAGTTCTTTCATGACAGCCGGAATGCCACCCGCTTCGTCGAGGTCCTGCATCAATCCCGCACCGTTTGGCGATATGCCGCAGATGAACGGTGTGGTCTGGCTCACTTCGTTGAACATGGCGGGCGACAGGTCCATGTCGAGCTCCGCCGCGATGGACTGCAGGTGCAATACGCCATTGGTCGAGCCGCCCGTCGCCATCAGCACGCGAATAGCGTTGCGAAAAGCTTTTTCGGTTAGGATTTTTGAAGGGCGAACATCGTCGTTTAATAGATCCAGCACGCGCTGGCCGGCGGCAAACGCAATGCGCTGCAGCCGGGAATCGGCACCAGGCGTGGCGGCCGTGCCGGGCAGCGATAATCCCAATGCCTCGGTCATCGAGGCCATCGTGTTCGCCGTACCCATCACCGGGCACGCGCCCGTGCCACGGCAGCCACGTTCCTTGATCTCTTCAAAGTCTCCCTGTGTCGTTCGGCCTTCCTTGAAGTCATTGAAGTGCTTGTTGGCAACCTTTAGAGGGTCGATCGGTTGTCCGTGGTGGCGATTGACGCTCATGTAGCCACCGGTCACGACAATCGACGGCAAGTCGATTCGTGCCAGCGCCATCAGGTGTCCTGGAACGACATCGTCGCACACGGGCACATACACCATTGCATCGAACAGGTTGGTCATTGCGACCGTTTCAATATAGCTTGCAACCAGATCGCGGTGCGGCAGATGATAATTATCGTGGCCGGCCATTGACGTGCAAATCGAGCTAATAACGAACTCGCGAGGCGTTCCACCCGCGGCCCAGATGCCGTCTTTAACGGCACGGCTGATCCGATCCAGATGCACAGAGCCCGGATTCACTTCACCCCAGGAACTGACAACACCGATCTGTGGTCGACGAATGCCTTCTTCACCGAGTCCCGTGCCGCGCAACATTTCATCCCTTTCGACTTTCGCGAACTCAGGGAGGTCTGTATCCTTTTTTCGATAGCTCATGATTATTCCTTGCGGGACAGAGCCCGGTTACGCGGCGATCTCGACGCGACTCTGCTCAAGACTTTGTTCGAGAATGTCGAGACCTTCCTCGAGGTGTTCCATCGGAATTGTCAGCGGCGCCAGCAGGCGAACCGTGTTACCCCAGTAGCCGCACGGCAAGATGATCAAACCCAGTTCACGCGCCTTGGCGACCACCGCGAGCGCGGCTGCCGGATTCGGTGTATTCCCGCCTTGTTCGTCAACTGTTTCGAACGCCACCATAGCGCCGAGACCTCGCACATCACCTATCGGCGTGACGTCGTCGCGAGCTTTAATAGCTCTGAGACGCTCGACCATGCGCGCACCGATTTCGACACTGCGCTCGCAGAGCTTCTCTTCCTGGATTACGGTGATCGCCGCGTGTGCGGCCGCGCAGGCGACGGGGTTTCCGCCATAGGTTCCGCCCAGCCCTCCGGGACCCAGCGCGTTCATAACCGACACCTTGCCAACGACACCCGAAATCGGAAAACCACCGGCGATCGCTTTGGCAACCGTGATGATGTCGGGTTCGACGCCGCTGTGCTCGATCGCAAACATTTTGCCGGTGCGGCCGAAGCCTGACTGGATCTCATCGCAAATCAAAACGATTCCAAGCTCGTCACATAGCGCACGCAGCGCTTGCAGGAATTCGGTTGGCGCCGCGTAGAAACCACCCTCGCCCAAAACGGGCTCGAGGATAATTGCGGCGACATCCTTTGCTTCGATATCGACTTTGAAAATCTTGTGGATGCTGGCGAGTGAATCCTCGACCGTGATGCCGTGATAAGGCACCGGGAAGTCCGCGTGAAAAATGGCCGGCATCGGCACACCCGCGCCTGCTTTGTAGGGCACGATCTTGCCGGTCAATGCGCGCGCCATTTCAGTTCGACCGTGGAACGCGCCTGTGAATGCGATAACGCCCTGGCGGCCGGTGGCGGCGCGTGCAATCTTGACCGCGTTCTCAACCGCCTCGGCGCCCGTCGAGAAGAATACCGAGCGCGCGTCGTCAATCGGCGCCAGCTCATTCAGACGCTCGGCAAGCTCGATATAGGACTCATAGGCGCTCACCTGAAACGCGGTATGCGTAAACAAATCGCACTGCGTCTTGGCGGCAGCCATAATCTGCGGATGACAGTGACCTGTGTTGCAGACGGCAATACCGATGGCGAAATCGATGAAACGATTGCCCTCGACATCCCACAGTTCGGCGTTTTCCGCGCGTGCGGCATAGAATGGATGCGCTGTGGCGACGCCCTGGGCGACGGCCCCGCTGCGCCTGTCTTGTAGTGATTGATTCGTTGTCATGTTTTTCTCCAGCTGGCGTCAGTCGTTCAAGCCGCCCATGCAGATGTATTTGATTTCGAGGTAGTCCTCAATGCCGTACTTCGAGCCTTCGCGGCCGAGACCGGACTCCTTCACGCCACCAAACGGCGCAACCTCGGTCGAGATGATGCCCTCGTTAATGCCAACGATGCCGTACTCCAGCGCTTGCGATACCCGCCAGGTGCGCGCCGAATCGCGCGTGTAGAAATAAGCCGCGAGACCAAACTCGGTATCGTTGCTCATAGCGATCGCTTCTTCTTCGGTCTTGAACCGGAACAGAGGTGATACCGGGCCAAACGTCTCCTCTCGCGCGATAATCATGTCCGGCGTCATGTCGGTGAGTACTGTGGGCTCGAAAAAGTTGCCGCCCAAGGCGTGGCGTTTGCCGCCAGCCGCAACACTGGCGCCTTTGCTGATCGCATCGTCGACATGGTCCTGCGCTTTCGCTACACCGGCCTCATTGATCAGTGGCCCCTGCACGACACCTTCGTCGACACCGTTACCGACTTTCATAGCCTCAACCGCTGCCGTGAGCTTGGTGGCGAATTCGTCGTAGACACCATCCTGAACGAGGAAGCGATTCACGCACACGCAGGTCTGGCCGGAATTGCGATACTTCGAGGCGATTGCGCCTGTTACGGCCTTGTCGACATCGGCATCGTCGAACACGATAAACGGTGCGTTGCCGCCGAGTTCGAGTGACAATTTCTTGATCGTGTCCGCACATTGGCGCATCAACACTTTGCCTGTCGCCGTCGAACCGGTGAACGACAATTTGCGAACCGTCGGATTGGACGTCAGCTCTCCGCCTACTGTCCTGCCGGAAGACGACGTTACGACAGAGAACACGCCCGGCGGCACACCAGCACGTTCCGCGAGCTCGGCCAATGCCAGCGCGCTCAATGGTGTTTCATGAGCCGGCTTGAGAACCATCGGGCAGCCGGCGGCTAGAGCCGGTCCAACCTTGCGCGTCACCATTGCAATGGGAAAATTCCAGGGCGTAATCGCCGCACAAACACCGATGGGCTGCTTGTCCGCAACAATGCGTCGATCGGTGAACGTCGCCGGAATCAGGTCGCCATAAGTCCGCTTGGCTTCTTCGCCAAACCACTCGATGAAAGCAGCACCATAGGCGACCTCACCGCGACTTTCCGCAAGCGGTTTGCCGCCTTCGGCGGTAATCAGTTGTGCGAGGTCTTCCTGGTTTTCCATCATCAGGAAGAACAACTTTCGCAAAATACCGGCCCGTTCTTTGCCGGTCTTCTGACGCCATGCGGGCCAGGCTGCATCAGCGGCCTCAATCGCCTCGCGAGTTTCCGCGACGCCCATGTCGGGCAAGGTCGCGATGACCGCGCCCGTCGCAGGGTTGGTCACATCAAAACGTGCACCATTCGCCGCACCACACCATTCGCCGTTAATGTAAGCGTCGGTTTTCAGAAGCGTGCTGTCGTCGAGAGCCAAGGATGATTCGTAATTTTCTGCCGTGTTTGTCATTTCTCTGTCCTGCAAGTGTTAACCATGGATATACGTGCCGGGCGCCGAATCGAGTTCCGGATAGCGCTTATTGCCCAGCAATGACGGCGCATCGATCTTGTCGCCCGAGCGATCGCCTACCCAGCCCGACCAGTGTTCCCACCAGCTCCCGGTCTGCTTCTCGGCCTTGTCGAGCCATACGACCGGGTCCTCGTCGGGCTTGGGCCCAAGTAGATAGCTGGCTTTCGGATTTCCAGGTGGGTTTACGAGCGCCGCGATGTGGCCGGCATTACTGAGCACGAAAGTACTGTCACCGCCGAGCAGCTGCGTCGTCTCGTAGCAGCCCTTCCAGGGCGTCAGGTGATCATCAATCGCGCCGACGACGAATGCATCGGCGGTAATTCGGCTAAGGTCGACAGGCTGCCCAAGGACCTCAATTTCGCCAGGGTTCCGCAGCGAGTTGTCCATGAAGATGCCGAGAAACTGCGCGTGCAGGCTCGCGGGCAGGTTTGTCGCATCCGCGTTCCAGGCAAGGATGTCGAAACTCGGCGGCGCTTCACCCATCAGGTAGTTGTTAACCCAGTAATTCCATACGAGCTCGTTTGGTCGAAACCAGGCGAATACACTGCCTAGTTCCCGCCCTGAAATCACGCCCTTGCGTCTGGATTTTCTGCGCGCAAGGTTGGTCACTTTTTTCGACTGCAACATGCCCATCATCGACGGCGTTGACCAGTCCAGAAGCGTAACCGCATAGCTGATTGCATTGATGCGCTTGTCGTTGGTTGCCGCCATGTATGCCAAAAGGGCCGACATCGTGATGCCGCCGGCGCAAAACCCGATCGTGTTGAGTTTCTTGCGCCCGGTGATGCTGTTGATGGCATCGATTGCCTCGAGCAAGGCACTGACATAGGTGTCCAGGTTCCAGTCACCCTGCTCGTTCTGCGGATTGCGCCAGCTAACGACATACATCTGCACGCCTTGTTGCACGGCGTACTCAACGAGGCTGCGTCCAGGTGCCAGATCTGTAAAGTAATACTTGTTGATTTGCGGCGGAATCAGCAGTGTGGGAACCGCATACACCTGTTCAGTTTGCGGCGCATATTGCAGCAACTCCAGGACCTCATTACGAAATACGACCGCGCCCGGCGTCGCCGCAATGTTGTCGCCCTTTGTAAAAGGACTGGCATCCACCATCGACGGCATACCGCCGTTGTGCCGAACGTCGGACGCGAAGTTCTTGAACCCTTTGACCAGGCTTTTGCCGTTTGTGTCGAACGCTTTCTTAAGCGCCGCAGGATTTCCCAGTAACGTGTTTGTCGGCGCAAGCGCACTCGTCGTTACTTCGAGGGCGAACTTTGCGCGTTCGCGGGTTCGCCAGTCTGCGTCGTCGTTGACGATGCCTTTGGCGCCGCGGCACAAGGCGAGATAAGACTGACCCAGTCGCTTGTAGAATCCATTGTGTTCCCAAGCATCGTCGTTGAAGCGCCAGTCGCGTCGTTCCGGCTCGATATCGGATGCGCCGACGGCGATTTTTATGAGCTCTGTGCCGAGGACAACGGTCTCCTTGGCAACGGCGAGTGGGCTCACGGCTGTTCGGACCGCTTTCCACGTTTCGTTGAAATCGAACTCACCGACGTCCTCGGCGGCCTCCAAAACTTCCGCCGCAAGTGCAGCGACGTCAATTTCTTTGAAGTCGCCAATCATCCCGTCTCTCCCAGCGTGACGACATGTCCCTGCGCGTCTGTTGCAAATTCATCGACGCTGAGCGCTCTCGTCAGCTGCTGCCGGTATTCATTGAGTTTTGCGCCTTCGATCTGGTTGATGACCCCGGCACTAACAGCGACTTCGATGGAGTTATCGTCTGTCCAAAGTCGGGCTTCACCGCCGGCGTGTTTGGCGGCTTTGGCGACGATTGGCTCCAGTTCCGAAACAGTATCGAGCAGTCGGTCCATGAGGCCAACGTCTTCGGAGTTATCCGGTACGAACATGCCTTTCGTGAGACGGTCGCGGCTTTCGGATGGCTCCAGGAGCAATCCGGCAACGCGAAGACTCAGGGTGTCGCCAGGCGCGCGGTAAGAACGCCCGAATGGAAATACGACAAGCTTCAGCAATGTGCCAAGAACCCGCGATGGGAAGTTATCGAGGATCGCAGTCAGTCGATCCTGCATCGTTGCCAGCGAATCCTGCACGGCCCAGTCGACGAACGGCTGATCGGTTTCCTTGGCGCCCTCATCTTCGTAACGTTTGAGCACTGCGGAAGACATATAGAGATGGCTCAATACGTCGCCAAATCGCGCGGACAGCCCCTCACGGCGTTTTAGTTCTCCACCTAATGTGAGCAACGCGACGTCCGCAAGGAATGCAAACGCGGCACTCATTCGGGAGAGCTGTCGATAGTAATTGCCGACTGCGCCGTCACGTGGCGTTTTCGCGAATCGTGCGCCGGACAAACCGTGGGCGAACGAGCGTAATGCGTTACCGATTGTGAAGCGAATGTGCTTGAACAGTAGGCGGTCGAATTGCGCCAGTCCTTCGGACTTGTCTTCGTTCGCCGCTGCCGCCATTTCATCCAGTACGTAGGGGTGACATCGAATCGCACCCTGGCCGAAAATGATCATGCTACGGGTCAGGATATTGGCGCCTTCCACGGTAATGCCAACGGGTGCCATATTGAAGGTGCCGCGAAGATAGTTGCGCGGGCCGCCACAGACAGCTCTGCCGGCGTGAATATCCATTGAATCGTTGATGACCTGGCGCATGCCTTCGGTGTTGTGATACTTCAGGATAGCTGAGATAACCGCTGGCTTTTCGCCCGCATTGAGCGCCGCGGCCGTAAAGAGCCGTGCCGAATCCATGCGGTAGGTAACGCCGGCGATTCTCGCGAGTGCTTCGGCAACGCCCTCGAAACTGCCAATCGGCGTTTTGAATTGTTTGCGAATGCGCGCGTAGGCGCCAGTGGTTCTGCTCGTGAGCTTGCCTGCTGCCGCGCCGAGTGCGGGAAGTGAAATGCCTCGTCCAACGGACAGGCAGTTCATCAGCATCTTCCATCCTTCGCCAATCTGCGGCCGGCCACCGATGACCCAGTCCATCGGTACGAAAACATCCTCACCGCTGTTTGGTCCGTTGAGGAAGGCGCTGCCCACGTCGTGGCGGCTGCCGATCGTCACCCCTTCCGCGCTGGTCGGTACCAGCGCGCAGGTAATACCGAGGTTCTCGCGGTCTCCGAGCAAACCGGCAGGATCCGTTGCTTTGAATGCAAGGCCCAACACCGTACAAACCGGACTCAGGGTGATGTAACGTTTTTGCCAGTTAACGCGAAATCCCAGGGTTTCCTTGCCTTCGTATGTGCCACGACAAACAACGCCGGTGTCCGGCATTGAACCAGCATCGGATCCCGCGTGTGGGTTGGTCAACGCAAATGCCGGCAGTTCCCGACCATTGGCGAGGCGCGGCAGATAATGGTCTTTCTGCGCCTCGGTGCCGTAGTGCATCAACAACTCGGCCGGACCGATCGAGTTTGGCACCATCACGGTAATCGCCGTTGCCGGACTTCGCGTCGCGATTTTGAGGACGACTTCGGACTGGCCGCGCGGCGAGAATGCCAAACCGCCGTACTGCTTCGGAATAATCATTCCGAAAAAGTTGTTGTCCTTCAGGAATTTCCACACCGACTGCGGCAGGTCGTCGAGCTCCTGATTGATCTGCCAGTCGTCGAGCATGGCGCACAGCTCTTCCACCGGGCCATCGAGGAACGCCTGTTCCTCGTCGGTCAATTCGGCCGCCGGAATCTTGAGTAGCTTGTTCCAATCGGGGTTGCCGCTGAAAACGTCGGCGTCCCACCAGGTTGTTCCGGCGTCGATGGCGGCCGTTTCCGTCCTCGACATCGGCGGAAGAACGGATTTGAACCAGGTGAGAACGTGGCGACTCAGAACTGGCCGTCGAAGCGCGGGAACGAGCAGTATCGCGGCGATTACGCCGAGAATAGTCAAAGTTAGAATTTGCATTACGCCCTCCACTGGTTTGTGGAAGTCATACTAGGTCGAGCCGGGGGTCAGTTAAATGATATTTGTGATCCTAATTTATACATTTGTGACCCAGCTCTTGGGCGGTTAGCCGAGTGCCGAGAAAATCGGATTGCCGATCCCGGCTGTCATGCCGCCATCGACTCTGAGTTCCTGTCCGGTGATAAACGTGGCCGCTTGGCTTGCAAGAAAATTATACGCGCCGACGACTTCATCCTGGCGGCCCATGCGACCAAACGCCGTCAATTTGGAAAGTAGTTGCGCTTCGGGTCCACCGTCGTCATCGGTCATCATTCCAGTGCCGGCAATCAGTGCCGGGCAAACCGTGTTGGCGCGAATGCCGCGCGACGCAAGTTCCAGTGCGCAGGTTCGGGTCAGGTATGCAACACCCGCTTTGCTGGCGGCATAGACTCCGGCGCCAGCGTTGGTAGTTCCCGCGCCTGCAACGGAGCCGGTCGTAATGATCGAGCCGTCGTCATTCATGTGTCGAGGCCCGTATTTTAGTGCAATGAATACACCGCCGAGATTGAGGTCTACAAGATGCTTCATCCTATCGGTGGGGAATTCCTCGATACTGCCTTCGTCATCGGCGGTCCCGGCATTTACGACGAGAACGTCAATCTTGCCATGATTCTGCTCAACGGCATCAAAGCAGTCGGCGACCTGTTGTTCGTCGGTAGCATCACACTGAACAAAACTAGCGCCGATTTCACTGGCAACTTGCTGGCCGCTTTCACGGCGACCGGTTATCGTTACTGCGGCACCGTTGTCGACAAAATTTCTGGCAACGGCCAGTCCGATGCCACTTGTACCACCTGTAATTAGCGCGACTTTTCCTTTTAGCGAATGCAATGCCCTTCTCCGTTTAAAGCTGAGTGTGCAGGTATATTTTTCCGCACTGTTTGGAAACTTGTGTTTCGAAAGCCTCGTTAGCCTTCGACATCGGGTATTCATGCGTCACCATGACATCAATCATGCGCTGCACATCAATGTTCATCAGTGCTCGCGCGAGACCCTCGCGATCACGGATGCGCACATCGTGCTGCCCCATCAGCTGATGGGCTGGATCGATGACATGATGCAGCGGGCTGAATTCGATCTTCGCGCCCGGTGTATGGCCGCTGAAATTGACAGTGCCATACAGTCGCGTCGCGGCCATGAGTTTCTCCTGATAATAGGTGACCCCTGAACCGTCGATGCAGTGATCGACGCCCTGTCCTTCATAGGTCAGCGCCTTGACCTGGTCGAGCCAGTCATCGTCATCAGGATTAATGAAATGTTGCACGCCCATCTTTCGCAACAGCCCCTCGCGATAGGTATTTCGCATCAAGGCAATCACAGTGGCGTTGCGATACAGCGCCGAGATGATATGTCCCATTCCTATGAAACCAACACCACCGACAAGCACCGCGTCGCCGGCTTTGACGTTCATGATCTCCTGGTTTGAAAACCCGACACCAAACGAGCAATTGCAAGCCGCAGCATGACGAAAGTCGACGCTGTCGGGAATTCTGTAGAGATTGGCGACGGGTGCGATTCGATATCGTGCCATTGCAAAACCACCGGATTTACTATCATTTTTATCCTCGATGCCGTGCATCGCACGGCCGCCATGGTCAGGGAGATTTGAAACGCAGTACGTGGGCGAAAGACCGTTGCGGCAGCTATGACACTGGCCGCAATGATCTCCCTGAAACAACATGACCCGGTCGCCCTTTCTGAATGACGAGCCTGGATGAATATCCTCGATGACACCGACGCCCTCGTGCCCGAGATGCGTTGGATCATCATGGAACTCGAAATCGTGCTTCGCCCAAATCCGTGAACCTTCCAGGCAAACCGGCGCGATTTCGGTTTTTATCACCGCGTAGCCCGCGGTGAAATTAGGATAGGGACACTCGACGAGCTCGAACTTGCCCGGCTCTGGAATGGTCAAAACAACATTGGACTTGCTCATAAAGGTGCCCTTGGTGCCGCCTTCGTGTGGCAGCAAAATCATTCTAGGTTCGACCGGGATCACCTTTAATTACATTTGTGACCCTTCTCAATACAATTGTGAGCTAAAGACGTTGTCCCGGAAAGCCACTAACGTTGTCCCTAAAAGCCATTGATTGAATTTCTTTTTGAGTTACCGTGGTGATCAGGATAAGTCACCCAAACGGTAGAACACGATGAAAACGGCAAAAGATCTCGACTATCGACTACACCACTTATGCATTTACGACGACAAGCCACGCGACAACATGTGGCCGTATTTGCGTTGGCATCACGGTATGACCAATTATTTTTCCGGGAACGTGTTTCATGTGACTGGTGAAGGTCATTCCGACTATACGTTTCTTGGCTGCGGCGGACGAGCCTATCAAATTCAGATCGAGGCTCCACCCTTCCAATTCGAATACGAACGAAACTGGTGGACAGACCATGGTCGTGGCTATAACCACATCTGTTGGATAACCTCGGACGCTCGCGCTTCCATGGAGCAATTACTCGCCAACGGCGCGACCGAAGTAATGCCGTTCGAGGAGTTTCCGACGTACGATGGTTTCGTCGTTCACGACCCGGAGGGTCGCTGGATCGAAATCATGGAATACACCGACGAGAACTTTCGAGTGCAGGAATTCACCAATGCGCCGTCTGGCGAATGTGGCCTGCAAATGGTTGGTAACTCCGAGGTCTGTGCCGACGTGCCAGGCATGAAGAGTTGGTACGAAGATATTATGGGCATGCACGTCATCGACGAATTCAAATCCAATGGTTATCACGAAGTTGTGATGACCGACAAAGATTACGATAACGTCGAGCGTCGATCGCTGTTCGTGCTGCACAACGCGCGGCACGATTTCGAAAAAGACCACCTCGCCGAGCACGGTCCCTACATCAGCTCGATCATTTACCAGGCGAAGGACGTCAAGCGTGCCTGGGAAGATGCGATTTGGGCGGGCATGAAAGAACTGCAAGCTCCTGAGAAAGACCCGTTGACGGGTCTGCAAACTGCTTACCTGCGTGAGCCCTGCGGCGGCAACGTTCTCGCTCTCACCGAGCCCTATGCGCCGTGATTCTTGGTTTCGCACATCCGGGTCTTGTCGTTCCCGATCTGGAGAAAGCCCGAACATTTTACGAGAAGATGTTCGGCTTCCGATACTTCGGCGACGAAGGCTGGAATAGCAACGCAACGGTGGACAAAGCAATCGGCGTCGCGGGCTCTGCCTGCAAGGGAGTTACGCTGGCTGGCCACAACTGCTATCTGGAGCTGTTCGAATTCAGTGCGCCGGATCAATCGGCGGTTTCCCCGGTTGATTTAGGAGCGCACGAACCGGGCATACGACATCTCGCATTTTTCGTTGACGACTGTCGCGCCGAGTACCAGCGGCTTCTGGATTTGGGCGGTGACATGCTGGGGGAGCCAACAGACCTTGGTGGCGAAGTTTACGCGGTGTATTGCCGCGATCCGTTTGGCAACATCATCGAACTCGCTGAATTGCCGAGCAAAGAAGAAGACCCGCGCAACCTGCCGGGCGTTGGTTCACTAGGAGATTACGCGGGATGACTGACTTGTTTTCGTTAGCGGGAAAACGCGCCTTCATAACGGGCGGCACATCTGGCATCGGCCGAGCCGTGGCGGAGGCGTTCGCTGCCCGGGACGCAACCGTTGTGATTGCCGACATCACAGATGGTACTGCCATCGCCAATGAAATTAGCGCCCAATTCGTCTCGGTAGATGTGTCAAACGAGGCGAGCGTCGAAAAAGCGCTGCACGAGGCAGCCGGGCTTTGTGGCGGCAGCTTCGACATCGTGGTGCTCAATGCCGGTGTCGGCGACGTCGGGCAAACCTTCGAGAAGACCGAGCAGGCGCTTATCGAGAAGGTGACTAAGATTAACCATTGGGGCGTCCTGTACGGACTCAAACACGCGCCGGCGCATATGAACGACGGCGGTTCAATCATCTCGACGTCGTCGATGGCGGCGTTTATTAATGTCCCTGGCGCCGGCGTTTACTCGGCCGGCAAGCGCGCTGTAACAAGTATGACCGAGATGTCGGCGCTGGAGCTCGGCGCGCGCGGTATCCGCGTCAACTGTGTTTGTCCCGGATACACGGCTACGGCGCTCGGCAGCGGCGAAGAGGGTCAGAAGCTCTGCGAAGCGTTTACCGCTCTTGGTCGTGTCGCAACAGTTGACGATATGGCGGGTGTTTACGTTTTCCTGGCGAGTGAAGCCAGCTCCTACATGACCGGCCAGTCGCTCAAAGTCGATGGAGGTTGGGGCTGCGGACCAACAGAGAAGCTGCTCGAGCTAGTGACCGGCGACGCATCGGCACCCGGCTAGCAACGACCAGTCGTGCGTGACGTCAATCACATCTCTTCACGCATAGCCGCGATCGCAATTAACGTGATCTGCATTACTTACTACAACATAATGCCGCTGGTATTGGGCGGTGCCGCCGAGAGTCGGAGTCTGCTTGAAAACCAGCTCGGCTTCGCGGCCGCAGCTTTCATGGGTGGTCTCGCGCTCATTAATTTCGCGGGATTCGCCTGGCTGCGGCGCTTCGACTGGCGGCACCTTGTTCTTGGCGGGAGCGCGCTCGCAACTCTTGCGTTTGCTGCGCCCGTTTTCTACTTCAGCGTCAGTACCTGGATTCTATGCAATTTCCTCGCGGGTGCGGCGACCGGTGTCAGCTACGGCGTCAGTATCGCCTGCCTCGGTGATACCCGCGAACCAGAGCGAAATTTTGCGCTGGCCTACGCGGCGCAAACGTTCTTGTCGGCGGGACTGATTTTCATGCTGCCCCGAATCGACATCGGTTATGACTTGTTTGTCGTGGGGCAGGGCATTACGGCAACGTTAATGGCCAGCAGCATCGTTCTGATCCTCATTCTGCCGAAGCACGGCGCCAAAACCGGGATCGTTGCGTCTGAAATGCGCACCGCAAAATCCACACTGCCGCAGACCGTACTCATAATGGCCCTGCTCGTGCTGATGCTCAACGTCATGGCCGAAGGTGCCATCTGGGCGTTCATTGAAAGAATAGCGGTGTCAGACGGTTTTACCACGAGTTTCGCCGCGACAGCCATGGCGTTCTCGTTTTTCGCGTCGGGCATTGGCTCGATAGCCGCGGCGGTAATGGGACGACGTTTCGGCAGCACACAACCGTTCATCGTCGCCGTTACCCTATCGATCAGCTCGGTCTGGGTATTGTGGATCGGCGGTACCGAGAAAATCTTCTTTGCCGGCGTCATGTTATTTGCGCTCGCATGGAACCTTGGCTCGCCGTATCGCATGGCGCTCGCGACGCGCGCCGATAGCACTGGCCGATACTCAACCTTTGTGCCGGCGATGCAGACACTTGGCGCCGCCTTAGGCCCGGCAATTGCGGGGCTGCTGATCGTGAACGGTTCGTTCACGCCCGTATACATCATGAGCACGACAGCATGGCTGTTGACACTTGTGTTGTTTATCGCCGCAAACAAGCGGCTGCGCGCTGGCTAGTTGCTTCTTTTGCACCCGGGCATCGAGCACAGCATTTCGAAAAGAAGATTCGCGGCCAGCAACGACGTATTGCCGGAGGTGTCATAGGGCGGTGATACCTCAACGAGATCACAGCCGACCAGGTTCAGTCCGAAACACCCGCGAATTATCTCGACGCCCTGTGAGGCCATCAATCCACCGGGTTCAGGTGTGCCTGTGCCAGGCGCGACCGACGGGTCGAGTCCGTCAATATCGAAACTCAGGTAAGCGGGTACGTCGCCGCCAAACGCATCGCGCACTTCCGCCATGAGCGGCGCCAGGGACTTGTACCAGCACTCCTCGGCGGTAACCACACGAGCACCTTGCTTCCTCGACCAGTCAAAATCCTCGGCGGAGTAACCCGTAGTGCGCAAGCCGATCTGCACCATCCGATGCGCATCGATCAGGCCTTCTTCAATCGCGCGCCGGAAGATCGTGCCATGTGCAATCTTCTCGCCGAACTGGTGATCGTTGATATCGGCATGGGCATCGACGTGCACCATGGCGACCGGACCGTGTTTCTTGTGGATCGCCCTTAAGATTGGCAACGTAATGGTGTGATCGCCACCCACGCTGGCAGGCTTGGCACCATGCCCGAGAATTTCGTCATAGAAATTCTCGATGATATCGATCGACTTCAACAGGTCGAAGCTGTTGAGTGCAACGTCACCAACGTCAGCGATCTGAAAGGAGTCGAAGGGCGCTGCACCGGTTGCCATGCAGTACGGCCGCACCATGACGGATTCACTTCGGATCTGCCGCGGACCGAAACGCGCGCCGGTGCGATTGCTCGTGCCGATATCGAGACCGACACCGGCAATCGAGATATCCAGCCCTTTGGCATCGTCCGCGGCGGGCAAACGAAACATCGTACCCGGCCCTGCGTAGCGCGGCATTTCGTTGCCGCCCAGTGGTTGATTGAAATCAGTCATGCTTCGAGTCTAGCCCGATATTGCAGTGGTGTCTGTCCTGTCTCGCGATGAAACGTGCGGTACAGATTGGCCGGATCCGAGTAGCCGACCAGCATGGCGACCTCGTTCGCCGGCAGGCTGGTCTCGCTGAGATAGCGCTTTGCCATCGTCACACGAAACTCGGTAACGACCTGCTGGTAGCTGGTGGTCTCGTCCTTTAAACGCCGTCGCAGCGTTCGCGTTCCGATGTGCAGGCTGTTTGCCATTTCGTCCATGTGCGGCACCTGCCCCGGCCGGTTTGCGAGTTCTCGATGAATATCAGCAACGAGTCCCGTTCTTAGTTGCAGAACCTCGAGCAGCCGCTCGCACTGAACATCGCACAGCGCCGCGATCGACTCGTCGGCATAGGAAAGCGGCAGGTCCAGACGCCGGGACGCGAATATCGCTGTTGTCTCATCATTGTCGAAGCTGACGGTGCAGCCCAGGTGTTCTTCGTAATGTCGCCGCTGTCCGTCAGAGGCGTAACCGAGCCGCACATGCTCAAAAAAACTGCCTCTGCGACCAATAAGCTGGCACCACTGGTTCCAGCCTACAAGCCATTCCTGAACGATATAGCGGAATGCCGCCGGGCTCATCGGCCATCGCCCACGCCGCGGGGTGGCCGACATTTCAGCCGTCATTCCGGTCTCGACGAATGAGATGGTCAGCAATGGGCCCTGCAAATACTGAAACTTTACGTAGCGGTCGAGACAGTCCCGTAGAGTCGGGCTTGATAAGAGTGCGTAGCCCAGTACGCCGTGCTCCAGCGGCGTTGTCTTCTCCCCGACAAGGAAGCCCAGGTCAGGAATCGCATGCGCGATTATTGCCGCCTCGATTCCTGCAAGATACTGGCCTAGAGGCACAGCAGCGTCGTGGTCCCGCAGGGAAAGCTCGGGCAGACGAGCCGCCTCGAGCACGGGCTCGACCGAGCAGCCATGATCGTGCATGACTTCCACGAGTTTGATCAAATATATCGCTTTGGTGTGATCGATACTCACTGCGACAATCCTGCAGCACTCGAGTCTCTTAAGCTACACGAGTCAACTAACAACTTATTCTCTGTTCTAGATTTTCAAGGATTCGTCCGGCACCAAAGCGTCGCCTTCGGCGAACTCACTGATTAAGCCAAGAGTGTTCCGCGTATCGAATAACTGAAACCGCGTAGCCTGGAGTTCGCCTGACAAGATTCGCTCGACACCGCAATCCGTCAGACTGTCTACTGAACGATCATAGTCATCGCTGCCGAACATCACGTGATGAACGCCGGGGCCGTGAGTCTCGAGATGCTGGGCATAGATGCTCGTTGTGTCCTGAGGCTCGATCAATTCGATCTCAATTCCGCCAATTGTCGCCCATGCGATTTTGGCTTTAACGACAACGTCGCTAGATGCAGTACGAAAATTTTGGCCTTTACCATTTTCGGTATCGACATGGTTGATGTTCCAGTCACTAATGCCGAATAATTTCGCGTACTGCCGAACGGCGTCGTCAGCGTTGCGAACCAGGATACCGATTTGCACGATGCCATTAATTTTTGCTTCACTCATCACGAATTATTCCGGACTGACATCGACATCGATCAACTCTGTCGGAAATCCTGACGGAGCATCGGTGTCGATTTTCACCATGCGTGCACCATGATCTTCAATCGAATCCGTCACCTTCCAGCCGATCCCTGCCAGCCGTGCTAGCTCGCGGTCCATGTCTGGCACAAAAAAGCCAATTTCGCTCAAGTGACCGATAGCGTGGCCGCAGCCCGTGTCGTATCCAAGGTGCTGTTTCTCGGTCGGCTCCATTAGCTCCAGATACATATCGGCATTAATCCAGGCAACGCTCAGGTCTCGCTCCTCTTTGAACAGCTCGCCGCCCGGTCGTACGAAGCCGCTTATGCCGAATGAGTCAGCAAGAAATTTTTCAGCAGCGTCTATGTCTTCAACTCGGATACAGAAATGATTCATTAGCATCCGGTTCTCCCGTTTGCATTTTTTCGCCAGCGATACGTACTGGTCCATAAAGCGTTTCACGTCTGCAGTTTCGCCCATAGTTTTATCCTCTAGTCACGCCGCGAAATTGGCGACGAGTTCCCTGAGACCGGGCGATAGCCCGGGATTAGCGCAGTTCTCTTGCGGATAAAGATAAATCTTGCCGGCCTGTTTTGACAGGGCTGCCTCAAATGCCTCGGCACCTTGTGACATGTTGTACTCGTGAGTGATCAGATGCTCGGCCATGGCCTGCGCTTCCGGGTTGCAGAGCATGCGCAATAAGCCTTCGCGATGTTTGACATGGACATCGTGGCTGCCGCTCAAGTGCACCCCGCGATTGTGGATTTCATCGAGTAATCTGATCGGCAACGGTTCGGAGGATTCGACAAGGAATCCGTACAGCCATACGTTCCCGAAGCGGCGCACCGCCTTCAGGGCTTTCTTCTGGTAGTAGGGGTAACCGGACGCTTCGATAACGTGATCCGCACCTTTGAGATAACCGGTCAGCGCATGAATCTGCTCCAGCCAGTCATCGTCGTCCGGGTTGACGATGTGATCCGCGCCCATCTTTCGGGCCTGCTCCATACGAAACGGATTTCTGCCAAGCACGATGACGCGGGCACCGCGGTACTTTGCGTTGATGATGGATCCGAAGCCTATGAAGCCGACGCCCGCGATCAGCACCCAGTCATCCTTTCTGACATTCATATCTTCGATTCCGGTGTACGTGCAGCCCAGCGAACAGTTGGCGAGCGCGGCATGGCGGAGCGACAATTCGTCGGGAATCTTCTGGATCATGTAATCGTTAGAGATCCGGTACTGAGAAGACCCGAAACCGCCGGATTCACTGCCACACTTGTTCTCTATGTCTTTGAGTCCCCCGGGTGCATCGATGGCGTGTCCGCCACCCAACACGTCGAGCGCCGTGTCGGGATTTTGCGTATCGCAAAGATGTTCATAGGGAATGCTGAGGCAATGTGTTGGGCTCAACCCACGCTGACAGACAAAGCACTCCTGGCAGGGATTGCCCTGGTAAATGATGACCCGGTCGCCGACCTTGAACTTCGAACCCGGCATTACTTCGCAAATAGTGCCGACGCCTTCATGCCCCTGACGCTCCTCGTCTGAGTGCCATTCAAAGCGATGCTCCTTGTAGACCTGGTGCTCGATGCATACCGGAGCGATTTCCACCTTTATCATCGAATAGCCCGGCGCCAGGGTCGGATAGGGCTTTTCCTTCAGGACGACCGACTGTGGCTCAGGGATGGTCAGAACTACGTTTGCCTTGCTCATGGCGTCTTCCTTTGGTCGGGACTAATTATTCTAATGAGTATGGCGATCTGCCCGTCAATTGGGATCACATTTTCCGCCAAATCATTTGCATTTTACGCCAACGTTGTTACGTTTCATTTGCTGCAGCACAGGTAACCGACATGTCGATGCCGCTGGACAACCACGGATTACAGGAATTTGAACGGCAAATCGGCGGCCGATATCTCGAACGAATCCTGGAACTCGTGAAGGATGAGCCACTTGAGCAGGTGCGCATGGCATTTGCTCAGGCGGGGCTCGACTATGACCGCGTGCGTCATAATCCGGGCGGGTTTGTCCACTACGACCCTTATCGCCTATTGCATGAACTGAATCGCGATGCCTGCTGCCCGGGTATTTGTCTGCGATTCGGTCTGGCGCGCGACCTTCTGGATCTCGGTGTACTCGGTTATGCGGTTCTTAGTTGTCGAGATCTTGGCATGGCCATGCAGGTCATCGTCAAATTTCATCGTCTGACTTCCAACGCCTTCGAAATGGCGATTACCGAAGAGGGTGAGTGGACGTTTGCGCGGCAGTGGATAAAGCCTCAATACGCACGATGGCGAGTTGTTATTGATGAGGAGCATGTCACTGGAATCTGGCGAGTAATCTCTTCGCTGCTCCACTCCGAGCCGAGCGTGGCCGAAACGCGAATCGAATTCGCCCATTCCGAGCCGAAATACGGCAACCTGTGCCAAGATCTTCTGGGCCGCATGCCCGAATTCGGCGCGCCCGAGACGTCAATAGCCTTTCCAACAGCATGGCTAGGCAGGTCAGTTCACACGGCAGACCATACGGTGGAACAGGTATGCGAATCGCAGTGTGATCAACTCGTAGAACAAATGCGACCGGCTGGCGGCCTGGTCGATGACGTACGACGATTGATTCTGACCGTGCCACCCAACTGCGCCCCGAAGCTCGACGACATTGCGGGCAAAATGTTGGCCTCGACGCGAACGCTCGAACGACGACTCCACGCTGTGGGCACAAGTTTTAGGAAGATCGAAAACGAGGTTCGCATGCAGCTGGCCGCGCAATATTTGTCACTGGGCTACATGTCCGCAAAGGAGATTGCTTACATGCTCGGTTACTCGCAGCCGGGAACATTCCACCGCGCGTTCAAGAAATGGTACGGCGTAACACCCAAGGACTATGCGGCGGATCATTAGTGTGGTCGATACTCACAGCGACAATCCTGCAGCACTCAAGCCGCTTGAGCTACACTCGTTATAGTCATTGTTTTCGACTGGCAACCCATGATTGAACGCGGAATTACAATGGACTCACGTCGTGCCGAGCAAAGCAAGATCACCGCAAACTGGATCATGCGCATGCGCGAGTGCCTGGGCGATAGCGACCAGCAGCAGTACCTGTCGGATGCGCTTTTGAGCGCCGGCATCACCGAGGGCGACCTTGCCGAGCGTCGTCATATTGAACAACAGCAGCTCGACCAGGCATTGCAGCTTGTGCTCCGCAAGGTGCCCGATATCAGTCTTCGCATGTTTGCCAGAGCCGAGTTGTCCGACCTCGGCGTCATGGGTTATGCGGCGTTAAACAGCGGCACAGTCGGTCAGGCAATGCAGTTTCTCTGCCGTTATCACGAGCTTACCTCCGACCGGTATGTCGATATAATTACGGTCGAAAGCGGCGTCGCGCGCGTGTCGCCGCTGCCGCGTATGTCGCACATGCACAGTTTTAGTAACATCGCCGAAGACAGTCTTGCGGGCAACTGGCGCATTCTCGGACGGCTGTTCGGTGACGATCTCGATCCGAAGAAGGCAAGCGTGAACTTTGATTTTCAGGCTCCCGAATATGAGAAGACCTTCTACGAGGTATTCAGCTGCCCTGTAAACTTTAATGCAGAACGCAATGAACTCGTATTCCCCGCCGCCTGGCTGCAGCAGCCGATCGCCTCGGGCAATCAGACGATGGCGGATGTCTGTACGGCGATGTGCGAGCGCTTGCTCGGTGCGGGGGAGGCGTCGCGCAGTACAAAACAGGTCGTCAGGCGACTATTGCTAAGCCGGCCGGGACGGCGCATGTATCGCCTCGAGGAAGCAGCTGCCGAGCTCCGCCTCTCGACCGCACAGCTCAGAAAGCGTCTCTATCGTGCCGGGACCAGCTACAAGAAGCTCGTTCTCGAGATCCGTATGGCGCTGGCGCGACATTACCTCGAGGACACGAATCTGGCGATTCAGGAAATCGCCTACCTGCTCGACTATTCGCAGGCGGCACCCTTCAGCCGGGCCTTCAAGTCCTACTATGGGCAGTCTCCCGAACAGGCTCGCGAAGCGGCGACAGGCCGGGGTACAAAAATGTAATTCGTAGGGTCAGAAATATCATTAACAGCCAAGCCCCGTCAGGACACACTAGAGACCTGCAAAACAGATCCGACCGCCAAGGGGTGAATTCAATGAACGCTACTTATGACCTATTTAAACGTCCCGCCGCAGCTCTGCTACTGCTGATTGCGGCACCAGGGCTCGCGCAAGACGCCGTGATTGAAGAAATTGTGGTCACGTCACAAAAACGTGAGCAAAGCCTGCAGGACGTGCCTTTATCCGTTGCCGCATTTTCCGGCGACTATATCCAGGAGGCGGGTATCAAGGATGTCCGTGATCTGAGCGGCATGACACCGGGGCTTTCGATCAAGTCCCGAGGTGAAACCGAAGGTTCGGTATTCATTCGCGGTATCGGTTCCCAGGCGCCCGGCATTGGCGCAGATCCGGCTGTCGGCATTTTTATCGATGGCGTATCGGCAAGTCGTGGCACCAACGCGACCGCGGCGTTTTTCGACGTCGAGCGTGTCGAAGTCGTTAAAGGCCCGCAAGGAACACTTTTCGGTCGCAATGCGTCAGCTGGCGCGATCAGCATTATCACCAAACGGCCCGATTTCGATTACAACGGTATATCGCTGTTGCTGGGTGCCGGCGACGAAGGCCAGCTGAAGTACCAGGCGATCGGCAATCTCGCGGTTAATGACAAATTCGCTTTGCGCCTTGGCGTCAATCACGATGAGCGAGATGGTCTCTACAAAAACTCGGTGACCGGGCAGGACCTGCTGGATCGCGATCACACCAACATACGGCTCGGAGCTTTATTCCAGCCGAGCGACACATGGGAGTCGTTCCTCTCGGTCGAGTGGATCGACATGGAGAACCTGGATGCCATCGTCACCGATGCTGACGCGTTCCAGAGCACGATCGCGCAAAACGCTCCGCCGGGGCCGCAGACGCTCGAATCCACACGCGTTGTCTGGAGCAATGAGTGGGGCTTTTCTGATTCCCTGAGTTTTACGTCTCTAACCGGCTTCTATACGCACGACGTCCGAGTAACACCGGTAGACGCCGATGAAGTCGATGTGCCCGTGATTACTTTTGTGGAACCGCAGGAGAACGATTCGTTCAGCCAGGAATTTCGTCTCAACGGCTCGACTGACGCGCTCGACTGGTTCGTCGGCGCCAGTTACATGAAAGAAGAGCTCGGTTTTACAACTGATGTCAACTATGACGAAGCGATAGTCGCAGCTATTTTTGGCTTAAATGACTTGGACGTCGACAATCTTGATGCCTGTGACGGCAGCGCCGATTTTGACCTCGACGGCGATGGTACTGGTGACACCGGTCTACTTACAGGGTTGCCAACGTGCCCCGTAGTTTCCGAAATGCCGTTTGGCGACAACGAAACGACGAGCGTCGCCGTATACGGAGACGTGACCTGGCACGCCACTGATCTGGTTGACCTGACCTTTGGCCTTCGCTACACGAAAGACGAAAAGGACATGTTCTACGACAATCCGGCGACGTCTGGATTGCTCGGTGTCCTGGATTTCCAGATCTTCGGGCCGATTACAAACGGTGCAGTCTCCGCAAAGAACGACTGGTCATCGGTCGACCCTCGTATCGCCATCAATTACGCGATTAGCGATGACACGAGCATATACGCGAACATCGCAAGGGGCTATAAGTCAGGTGGAATCAATCGGCAGGTCAACGACTTTCTGCCGAATCCGCAGATCCTCAATACGTTCGACGAAGAAACCAACAATGCCTACGAGCTGGGCATCAAATCTCGCTTTGCGGACGGACGTGCGCAAATCAATGCCGCGGTCTTCTTCAACGACTACAGCGATTATCAGCTGGAAACGCTCGTAGGACTTGTGCCCGAAGTCTTCAATGTTGGTGACATTGAAACCTCGGGTTTCGAAGCCGATGGCCGATTCTTGATTGGCAACAACCTGGAGCTGACCGCAACGTTCGCTTTTCTCGATACCGAGGTAGTGTCGAGCATCGACTCTGCAATCCTCGGTAAGGAAACGCCACAAGCGCCTGAGACGAGCGGCTCGATTGCATTCGATTATCGGCGGCCGGCCGGCGCTGGAGAACTGCAGTTGTCCGGTAACTATCAGTACTCGAGCGATTTCTGGTTCGATATCTTCAACACGCTGAAACAGGACTCCTACGGCGTTGTAAACGTGCGCGTTGGCTACGAGGCAGAAGACGAGCGCTGGGGTATCGCTTTGGTCGGGGACAATGTTACCGACGAGGAGTTCTTCACCGAGCGTTTCCTGTTCCTCGATGTTGCAAATCGACGTGCACCGGGCGCATTGTGGCGTGTAGAGCTCACGGCAAGCTTCGAGTAAAGAGAACAGCAGCATGTCGCAAGATACGACAAAAAAACTGGACAAGGGCTCCATCATTCTTGGTGGAGTCGTTGTCTCAGCAATTGGCGCGATTTTTTACAACACGCTGCCAATGTATCTCGGCGCTGCGCAGGATTACCGTGGACTCGGCAACGAACAGATCGGGTTGATCGGCACGCTCTTTTTTCTTGGCTACACGCTTTGTTCGTCCAGCGCGTTTTTCTGGATTCGAAAAGTTGACTGGCGAGTTGTCAGTTACTCGGCCGTTGCGGTTGCCGCGTTCGGATTGTTGATTGCCGGCGGCGGTTCTGCTTACGGGACCTTGCTGGCGGGCGTATTTGTCGCGGGCTGTGGTTTTGCCGGTATCTATGCTGTCGGCACGACGTTATTGAGCGACACGAGTAATCCGGCACGCTGGTACGGTGCGAAAATCACGGCTGAAGCGGCGATCGGTGTCGTTCTGCTGGTCATATTGCCCGCCGTTGTTTTGCCGCGCTGGGGCTTCGTCGGACTCGGCGCCGCGTTAATCGTAACCCTGGTGCTGCTCGCGCCATCGATTCTTCTGCTGCCCGCACAGGGCGCGCGGGGCGAAACATCCGAAGAACTAGCCCGCGGCTCCGGAGACCACCAGTCGGTCTGGTTCGCGCTCATTGCCTGCGCGCTGTTCATGTGCGGGCAGACGGCGATCTGGGGATTTGTCGAACGCATGGGCGCCGGCGCAGGGTTTAACCCTACGCTCGTCGGTACGCTGTTGGCAGTCTCGCTGACGTTCGCCGTGGCAGGCTCGTTGCTTGCCGCCTGGTTGGGCAATCGTTACGGCTGCCTGAAACCGCTCATTAGCGCGCATCTGGTTTTCTTCGCAGGCCTCGCGGCACTGACGCGCGGGCACGTTTTCGAAGCCTATGCCCTCGGCGCATGCCTCGTGATGTTCTCGGTCGGTCTGGGCATTTCCTATGCGGTATCTACGATTGCCGAGCTGGATCCGGACGGCCGCTTCGTCGTGTTGAGCGTGCCCGCGATCGGTATCGGCATCATGTTCGGCCCCGGTATCGCAGGATTTCTTGCCAAAGGCGGCAGCTATGCGCCTGTACTTGCGTTTGGGTTCGTCACGTTAATTATTTCCTTACTGGCATTCATTTACGCAGAGCGTCACGGGCGCCGAATCTCCAAACTGACTGAACAGAGAGAGACATCATGAGTCACGCTAACGCCGCTACGGCAACGGACACGACAAATTCGGTGCCACCACCCAAGTGTTACCTCGACCGCGATGGCAAGCTGCTCGACAACAATCACAACATCGATGATGAACGCCTGGTCGAGTTATACAAGCAAATGTTACGGACGCGCACGTTCGACGAAGCGGCAATGCGGTTACAGCGAATTGGACGTATCCCGGCTTACTATCCGTGTGCCGGACAGGAGACACACGTTGCCGTAGCCTCGGCGCTCGAGGAGCGTGATTGGATCTTTAGCCAGTATCGCGAACAAGGTGTGCGCCTTACGCGGGGTGTACCCGTCCTGAATGAACTGGCGCTCTGGCGCGGCATGCCGCATGCGTTCTGGGATCCCGCTGAGCACCGCATAACGCCAATGAATGTGACTATTGGTACGCACCTGCCGCAAGCTACGGGCTACGGGTACGGCGCCAAGCTGCTGGGTAAAGACGAAATATCCCTCGCGTTGTTTGGCGATGGCGCCACGTCTGAAGTCGACTTTCATGCGGCATTGAACTTCGCCGGCGTCTGGAAGACGCCGACGGTCTTCTTTTGCCAGAACAACCGCTACGCACAGTCCACGCCGATTGAGCAGCAGACTGCGTCGGAGACTCTGGCGCAAAAGGCCGAGGCCTATGGCATCGAAGGTATACGGGTCGACGGCATGGATATCATCGCGGTGCACACGGCGCTCGACGCAGCTATCGCAAAAGCACGCGCCGGTGATGGCCCTACGATGATCGAATCATTGTGCTATCGCTACACCCCACACTCTACCTATGACGGCACGCCTGTTTACCGCACGCGCGAAGAAGAAGCCGAATGGAAAGAAAAGGACCCGCTGGTAAGGACTCGCGCCTATCTGCTCGGTCGCGGTCTTATCGATGACGATTTTGACGACACGATCAAGAACGAGATGCGTGTGGAGGTTGATGCTGCGATCGACGAACTGGAGGCCATGCCGCTGCCGCCGCGCGATACGGCATTTCGCGCCGTGCACGACAAAATGCCGCAGCGACTCATTGAGCAATTGCACGAAGAACAGGCAGCCGTTGGCGAAGAACTTTCGGTTATTGCCGACGACGAGCGCTACGCGCCGGGCGACGAGATACTGCCCGACGGCGAGCGCAAGTCGCTAACATTGGTGGAGTCTCTGAACCTCGCGCTCGACCACGCGATGTCCGAACGCGATCAGACCATAATCATGGGTGAGGACGTTGGCCGTGAAGGCGGCGTATTTCGCGTCACTGCCGACATGTACGAAAAGTACGGCGCCGATCGCATGCTCGATACGCCGCTTTGTGAACTGGGCATTATCGGCACCGCGATAGGGATGTCGATAGCCGGTGTACGTCCCGTTTGCGAAATGGAATTCGCTGGGTTTGCGTTCACGGCATTCGATCAGATCATTTCCCACGTAGCACGCTATTCCTGGCGAACGGTCGGCAAACTTCGTTTCCCATTGGTCATTCGTATGCCCGGTGGTGGCGGTCATGAGGGCTACGAAGGACACTCCGACTCAACGGAAGCACTATTTGCCCACCCGCCCGGCTGCCTGCAAGTGGTTTATCCATCCAATGCGGTTGACGCCAAGGGCCTGCTGGCGGCGGCGCTCGAAAGCGAAGATCCGGTCATCTTCTTCGAGCCGATCGTGAAATATTTCACTCGATACGATGACGTTCCCGTCGAGCACTATACGATTCCGATTGGCAAAGCGCGCATCGCGCGTGCGGGGACCGATGCGACTATCGTCACTTACGGCAATACGGTCAGTATTTCGGAACAGGCGGCGGCGCAGCTTGAAGATCAGGGCGTATCCGTTGAAATCATAGACTTAAGAAGCATCAAACCCTGGGACGAGCAGTGCGTGCTCGACAGTATCGAGAAAACGGGTCGCCTTGTTGTCGTGCATGAGGCTGCCAAAAGCGGTGGCTTCGGCGCCGAAATCATCGCAACTGTGATGGAAAAAGCCGGCTATCTATTGGAGACCCCGCCGGTTCGTGTCGCGCATGCTGACATGCCCTGGGCGGTCGCCAAGTTAGAACCCTATTCAATGATCCAACCAGAACGCATCGCTGACGCCGTTCGCACCGTGATGGAGGACTGATTGTGGCGAAGGAATTCAAGCTCCCCGATCTCGGCTCCGGACTGCAGGAAGGTCAAATCGTCAATTGGTTGGTCAAGGTTGGCCAAACGGTAACGACCAGCGACGATCTCTGTGAAGTGGAGACCGAAAAAGCGGTCATCGAAATTCCGGTGCCTTTTGCCGGAACGATACTCGAACTCAAGGCGGACGTCGGCGAGGCAGTCGCGGTCGGTGCAGTCCTCGCGGTCATCGGCGATGCCGGCGAATCGACGGAATCCGCTGAAGCACCGGTCGCAGTTGCTGCAGCTCCCGAAGCGCCCGCCGTTGCGGCATCGGCGCTCGCAGCGGATACGGCACCGACAACGGCCGGTGGTCGCGTAAAGGCGATGCCGTCCGTACGGCGCATTGCGCGCGAGCACGATATCGAATTAACGGCCGTTGCTGGCACCGGCAAGTTTGGCCAGATAACGCGCAAGGATGTTCTTGCGATCCTCGACAACCGACCAGAGGCCGCGGTCGCACCCACCCCTCCTGCCGCGGCCCCACAACCGGGCTCATCGTCACAGTTTGAACCGTTCTCGATGATTCGCAAAACGATTTCAGCAAGACTGTCTCAGTCTTGGCAGGAAATCCCGCATGTGTTCACGCGCATTGAGATCGATGCAACGCGGCTCCTGGTTGTACGCAAAGCCCTCATCGAGGAACTCGATACCAAAATCCCGATCGAGGCCATACTCGTCAAAGCCTGTTTGCCAGCACTCAAAGAGTTCCCGGCGTTTAACGCCACGGTGGTCGAAGGCGGCCTTGAGTTACATCGACACTACAACATCGGACTTGCGGCAGACACCGAGACCGGGCTCGTCGTGCCGGTTCTCAAAGACGCGGACCGCTTGTCGCTACGTGAAATGGTGGCCGCAATGCTGGATTTAATGCCGAGAGCCGTGCAACGCAAAGCGACGCCAGAGGAATTGTCGGGCGGAACCTTTACGGTCAATAACATCGGCGCGCTTGGAAATATTTCGGGCACGTCTATTATTCCGCATGGGACGACGGCCATCTTGTCAGTCAATCGAGCTGTTGAAAAACCGGTTGCGGTAAATGGCGCGGTCGAAATCCGACCGATTCTCGAAGTGACATTGTCCTTTGATCACAGAGCGATCGATGGCGGGCTCGCGCAACGCTTTCTGAACCGCATTCAGGAAAATCTCGAAGAGCCCGTGAAAGCGCTGCTTTAGCAATTAGGAGAGGGTCTCATGGACCAGGCAATCAGAAACATGATGGATCTGTACGGCGTGACGCCCCAGACCGAACGCTTTCTCTCGAGCAAGCAGCGTATGTTCGTGAACGGTGAATTCGTCGAGGCTGGCAACAAGGAGATGATCGACGTTGTTGAGCCCTCCACGGCTAGCCACCTGACTTCGGTACCTTCCGGCACAACGGACGATGTCGATCGCGCCGTCGAGTCAGCGCGGACCGCGCTGCGCGAAGGCGACTGGGCGAAAATGAAACCGGCCGCACGCGAGCGACTGTTGCTCGAGCTGGCGGACGCGATCGAGCAACACGCCCAGACGCTTGGCGAAATCGAAACCATTGATAATGGCAAGGCGATCGGCCCCTGCATCGAGATGGACATCCTCGGCGGCGCAGAGCTGTTGCGCTACATGGCCGGCTTCGCCACCAAACTGGACGGCGCGACGCGCCAGGTTTCGATTCCGGGTGAGCACCTGGCTTGGACGTTCCGCGAGCCGGTCGGCGTTATTGGGGCGATCGTGCCCTGGAACTGGCCGTTCAACATGGCGATGTGGAAAGTGGCAGCTGCCCTCGCCGTTGGCTGCACGATGGTGATCAAACCGGCGCAGCAAACATCCCTTTCGATGCTTTATTTCGCGCGTCTTTGCGAAGAAGTCGGGTTGCCGCCGGGCGTCATTAATATCGTCACTGGCCGCGGCAGCACCATAGGCGATTACCTGGCCAATCACACCGGTATCGACAAAGTATCGTTTACAGGATCGACGCCGGTTGGCAGGACCGTCGGTGAGGCCGCTGGCCGCGCGCTGTCGCCAGTGACCCTGGAGCTTGGTGGAAAATCTCCCATGATTGCGTTCAACGACGCCGACCCCAGGGCCTTAGCTGCCGCAACGCGCTGGAGCGTGTACTTCAATGCCGGGCAGGTCTGTAGCGCCGGTTCCCGGCTATATGCGCATTCGTCTGTGTATGACGACGTCATCGAAGAGCTTGCGAAGATGACGGACGCGATGAAAATCGCGCCGGGCCTGGACCCTGATTGCGACATGGGACCGGTCATTTCCGACTCTGCGCTGCGCGGGATTCTCGGCTATGTCGAGAAGGGGAAATCCGAGGGCGCCGAATTGATATTCGGCGGCAACCAGGTTGATCGCCCTGGTTACTTTGTCGAACCGACGCTGTTCGCGGCTGACGACAACAACCTGTCGATCGTGCAGGAAGAGATCTTCGGCCCCGTACTCGTTGTACTCAAATTCGAATCGGACGAAGAGGCGCTGCGCCTTGCGAACGACAATATTTACGGGCTCGCCGGCAGTATCTGGACGCAGGACATTTCCCGAGCGTTTCGTTACTCCGCCCAGCTCGAGGCGGGTACCGTGTGGATCAACAATCACGACATTGTCGATAGTAATATGCCCTGCGGCGGCTTCAAGCAATCGGGATTCGGCAAGGATATGGGGCCGGAACAACTCAACTACTTTACCCGCACGAAAGCCGTGTGGGCGACGATCTAGAAGCGAGCCGAACATGACACACTACGTTAGTACTGAAAAATTCCCACAACTGGTTGGCACCGAACTCGAACCATCCGATTGGTTCGAGATCACACAAGATCGCGTCAACGAGTTCGCCGATGCGACCAACGATCACCAGTTTATTCATGTCGATCTCGAAAAGGCCAAAGCGTCACCGTTTGGCGGAACCATTGCTCATGGCTTCCTGACGCTTTCGTTACTCACCCACATGCTGAGTGAACCAATGGTCGTACCCGAGAATACGGCCATGACGATCAACTATGGCTCTGACAAGGTCCGGTTCCTGAAACCAGTCGGTGTGGGTCAGCGTATTCGGGCGAAACAGCAGCTGCTCGAGGCGAACGAGAAAAAGCCCGGTCAATGGCTCATGAAGATGAACGTCACCGTTGAGATTGAAGGAGAGGAGACACCGGCGTTAATCGCCGAGATACTGTTCATGCACTTTATCGAAAGCTGACAGGGAGGTGCGCTCATGACCGAAAAAAAACAAAGCACTGCGGGATTGCGAGGACAGGTCGCGGGCCGATCTGCAATATGTACGGTGGCAATGGGCTACTCGGGACTGACGTACTGCGGCTGTGAAGTCGATGACCTGGCCAGGAACTGCGAATTTGAAGAGGTTGCCTACCTGCTCTTTAATAGCGATCTCCCGAATGCTTCACAGCTTGCGGCTTACAAGAAAAAGCTCGCCGGGCTTCGAAATCTGCCGCTTGCATTGAAGGAAGTGCTTGAACGTATCCCGGCGTCGGCCCACCCCATGGATGTCATGCGCACGGGTGTTTCGTTTCTGGGGAATCTGGAAATCGAAGGCGACTTTTCGGAACAGAAAGACGCAGCGGAGCGGATGATCGCGGTCTTACCCGGCATCGTATGTTATTGGTATCGCTATTCTCATGATGGGGTAAGGGTTGACCTCGAAACCGGCGCAGGCTCTATTGGCGGCCACTTCCTACAAATGCTGCATGACGAGCCACCAAGCGCGTTGCACGAACAGGTTATGCATGTCTCGCTGATCCTGTATGCCGAGCATGAATTTAATGCTTCGACATTCAACGCACGCGTCTGCGCATCGACTCTCTCGGATATCCACAGCTGCATCACGGACGCCATCAGTACCTTACGAGGCCCGCTACACGGCGGCGCGAATGAAGCGGCGATGGCGATGATTGAAAAGTGGGCGTCGCCGGACGAAGCCGAGAAAGAAATCCTGGGCATGCTCAGCCGCAAAGAGAAGATTATGGGTTTCGGTCACGCTGTCTACACGCAGTCTGATCCGCGCAACGCGATCATCAAGGGCTGGTCGAAGAAGCTTGCAGAACAAGTTGGCGATACTCGCTTGTATCCGGTGTCGGTACGCTGCGAAGAGGTCATGTGGCGCGAGAAGAAACTGTTTTGCAACGCCGATTTCTTTCATGCATCAGCTTATCATTTCATGGGAATTCCAACGAAGTTATTCACCCAATATTCGTGATGTCGCGCACGACCGGTTGGTCCGCACATATTTTCGAACAGCGAGCGGATAACCGAATCATCCGACCCAACGCCGAATATATAGGCCCGGAGCCCCGGCAGGTCGTACCGATCGACGATCGCTAGATAACGATAAAACCACGGACTAATCATGACTGACTATATTGCGCCACTTGAAGACTTGAATTTCGTCATTAACGAACTTGCGGGACTAAAGGAAATCAGCAAGTTGCCGGGATTCGAGCATGCAACCGACGATCTGTTAGAACCCATACTGGAAGAGGCATCACGGTTCGCCCGCGAAGTTTTGGGTCCCACCAATGTCATTGGCGACCAGCAAGGTTGCAGTGTGGAAAACGGCGTTGTAAAAGTGCCGTCTGAGTTTTCTGACGCCTATCAACTGTTCGTCGAGAGCGGCTGGCAGGGACTGGACTGCTCTCAGGATTACGATGGTATGGGGCTGCCCGCACTGATCGGATCCGCAACGTCCGAAATGTGGGCAACGGCGAATTTGGCGCTGAGTTTGTGTCCGATGTTGACCAGCGGGGCCATTGATACCGTGGAACTCCATGCCACTAGCGAACTGAAGCAACTCTACCTGCCGAAGATGGTTAGCGGTGAATGGACCGCCACGATGGATTTGACGGAGCCGCAAGCCGGTTCGGACCTTGCCAAAGTCAGGGTGCAAGCCGTGCCCGACGACGACCATTACAAAGTCAGTGGCACCAAGATCTTCATTACGTGGGGTGATCACGAGATGGCCGAGAATGTCGTTCATCTTGTTCTTGCACGCTTACCGGATGCTCCTGACGGTGTCCGAGGGATTTCTTTGTTCCTCGTGCCGAAGTTCCTTGTCAACGACGACGGCAGCTTGGGCAATCGAAACGATGTATATGTGACTTCGGTCGAACACAAACTCGGAATTCATGCGAGTCCGACCTGCGTATTAAATTACGGCGACAGTGGTGGCGCGGTTGGCTACCTCGTCGGCAAAGAAAACCGCGGTCTCGCGTGCATGTTCACGATGATGAACCTGGCACGCCTGCAGGTGGGCCTCCAAGGCCTCGCAGTAAGTGAACGCTCATACCAGGCCGCGCGGGACTTTGCGAAGGAGCGAGTCCAAGGCCAGATTCCAGGCAGCCATGAATCTGCCCGCATCATTCAGCATCCCGACGTCCGCCGCATGCTGATGACGATGAAGTCGCTTATCGAAGCCATGCGGGCAACTGCCTACGTAACCGCTTCGGCGATTGATGTCGCCCATCACACAGAAGACGCCGACACCCGCACCCAAGCACTTGAGCGGTCGGCTCTGCTGACACCCATCGTAAAAGGCTGGATGACCGAGGTGGCCCAGGAACTGACGTCCATTGGTATTCAGGTCCACGGTGGCACCGGCTACATTGAGGAAACCGGTGCGGCGCAGTATCTGCGCGATGCAAAAATATTGACTATCTACGAAGGAACTACGGGCATACAGTCGAACGACCTGGTCGGCCGGAAGATCCTCGCTGACAGTGGCCATGCCATGCAACGCCTCCTCCAGGAAATGGCTGAGCTCGATGCCAGCCTGGCGAGCTGCGGTTCTGATCTCGAAAGCACCAGGAGCGCAGTGGCAACGGGTCGCCAGCGACTGGAAGAAGCAACAAACTGGTTACTTGGCAAAGCGCAGAGTGAGCCGGCCGTTGTTTACCTGGCCGCGTTCGACTATCTGATGCTGGCCGGCACCGTGGTCGGGGCCTGGCAAATGGGGCGAGCCGCTGAAATTGCACACAAAAAGCTCGCGAGCAATGAGGACAATGCCGATTTCTATAAGGCGAAAATCATCACCGCAAGATTCTATGCCGAAGAAATTTTGCCTCGGTCCGCCGGTTTCCTTGAAGCCGCCACATCAGACAGTAGCTCAGCGATGAATCTGCCGGAAGATCAATTCTAGATCAAAGTCGACTGCACTGAGCCCATCGAAAACCCGGTTAGTCCAAAAGTGTTACCTGTGTCTCCAGAATAAGGTGTAAACCATGTGACCGAAATACACCTGAAAAATATGGCGAGCGACGTGCAGGATGCACGAGTGCCGCGAAGCGCAGGGATGCGCGAGAGCGGCCCCGACAAGATGGGCCTTCGGCCTGTCCTCGCTACGCTCGTCGGAGCGAACTTGTGACCCCTGCCTTCGGAGGGTAGTACTCTATCCAGCTGAGCTACGTATGCATTGTTGTTCCGATTAATAAGTCCCTTACAGCAACCCTTCCAATCCATCCAGATCATTGACAACGCGCCATTGCCCGCCGGTCTTCTCCACCTTGCCCCGCCACTCCTTCAGCCTTCCGAGATACTCGCGCGGGTCGATATTATCAGTGCGAAGCTTAGTGACATTGAGTGCGATCACCTCGAAGCCCTCGAGTTCGACGTCAATGTCGCGGACATAGCCTGCCTCAAGATCTTCCTTGAGGTCCGAGAAGATCAGAATCGTCTTGCGACCGGTACCCTTCTCATTCAGAAACTCCACAGCTTGCAGCAGGCCGCCGGTAATATCCGTAAATGGCGACGGATCGGCGTTCGTCACGAACGCGCTGACGTGCTCTGCGAACAAGCGTTTCTGACGATTGACCGCGCTTGGCCGATCGTCGAACGAGGCTTTAGCAACAATATCTTTCTCGCTGAAGCTGCCCGTGTCGATTCGAGCAACGGCAAAGGAGTCTGTCGCATCCAGCCTTGAGAGCGTATAGCGAATGATCTGCTCCGCCTTGGTGAGTTCCTCTGCGTAGGTGCCAGACGTATCGAGCAGCATGTAAACACCGGTATTGACCGGCGCTCTCTCGCCCGTACACGAGACCAGTAACATGCAAGTTGCGGTCACAATTCCTGTTCTCATAGCGTAGCCCTCCCCTCCATGCCTACGTCGTCAGCGCTCCTGGCGATGCGCTCCTCGAGCCATAGAGGCACGAACAGCGGTATGTCATAGATATGCTTCAAGAGAACACCGATATAGAGAAAAACATTGCCCAGTAGTCGCAATGTTAGCGACAACGCCCGCATAAATGAGATCGCCAACAGCCCAACAACGGTGCGCAGAGAATGTACGAATGTCTCGAGCGGTATCGCAATGAACGTCAAAGCAAACGGCAATATAAAGCCCATGCCCATTTGCGCGGCTGTCGTAATCCACATGTACTCACCGGTCGCGGTCGCGCCCGCGGCAGCGCCACCTCGCAGTAACGCGTTCGTCGCAAGTTCGTCGTACAGCAAGACCTCACGCATGTAAGCGAGTCCGGCCTCGACACTCGCCAACAAGAAAAGGATGGTGAATGTAATCCAAATCATGCGCACACGAGTCTTGTCCGGCAGTGCGCCGATGACTGGGAATAGACGCGTTATTCGCAGGGATTCCATCAGGAACAAGCCCATCGAGATCTCTACCAGAATGATGACCAGGGCGGCGATATCCGCAGTCCGAAAGTTACCGATTAGGCTCGTGCCACCAACCATCTCGGCCATCGGCCTGGCGATCAACGAGAAGTTGATCATTGCACCACCAATTGCGATAGCCAGGACGAATGCTGAGACGAAGAAGTTCACGAGCGACGACGATGACAGCACCGAGACTGCACGGTCCTGACCGTGCACGATATCTTCGTATTCCTGCATATGGCGATCGATCGCAACTGAACGGCTCAGAAGGCTGTCGACGTTCTTACCGACGGCAGCCAAAGTCTGCTGAATTTGCCGCCAATCGGGCCGCATGTGCCGTAGCAATTTGTGACGCTTCGCACTCGCCTGATGGTACGCGGCCATTGCTTCCTTGTGCGCCTTGATAAGCGACTTGTGAATGTCACTTAGTATGCTGCCGATGTGTGCACGCCCTTCCTTTGCGTCCATTTCGGCCACGGCTTCGACGGCCTTTACCCATCCTGGCGGGTCCGGCGGTACGTCAACAGCCTCCTGGTGATCTGTCTCAATGCGCCCGATCGACTCGCTCAGCGAGCGATGCAATGCCGAGTAGTTGGCAAGGTCTTTGCGAACGGTATCATTGATGCGATCGAACTCGCGCTCGATGATGCGTTCTTTCGCCTCGCGCCCGGCTGCGAGCAACACATCGCGGTTGCGCGCCTCAAGCCGTTTTTCGGAATGCGACACCGCTTTGGATGCAACCTTGAAGCTACGATGCAATGCATGCGCTGCGGCCTGGATAGTGTGGTGGGCCGTATTGCGTGTTAAATAGAGCGCGGCGACTATCAGGATGATCCAAAGTAATGCCGACGCAAACGGCCAAGGTGTAATGCCTAGCATGAAGCTCATGATGGTAACCCCGCTGTCGTAGTAGTGACCGTAGACCGGTGGCTTTGCGAAGCGCCCTTTCGGACACCGTGCCTTGTTTCATCTTCGCGCGGAGCGTGTCACGCTACGCATCGTTTTGCCAGCGGGATATGACATAACGATCGATAGTTCTCCGATGCTGCGATGCCTCTCTCACTAAGTTGACCGTTTTTCAGATTTTGGGCACTGCATGGGCACCCAATCGGTCGCACGCCGATTCTCAATACAGCGAAAAATGCATGACGCTCTAAGATATCGGCGCGTTTGTCGGCCAACTTCGTCGGCCTCGGATCGAACCTGTGACCCCTGCCTTCGGAGGACGCTGTTTCGCTTGTAAGTAACTGAAACTATTGATGCTAACTGGCGGTACGTCTATTGCAATTGCAGTACTCATCACAACCGTGCAGCACTCAGTCACACAATTCTCACACAGCCATTCGCATCGCTCACAAGGTGCAATTGAATGAGAGGCTAATGAATGAGGCAGTCGTAAGGAATATTCAGGCCTTTGTGCAGCTTTTTGATCATCACAAGCGTCAAGTTTCGCTTCCTACTTAACACTTCAGACACGCGCCCACTTGCTCCAATGTAAGGCTCTAGATCTTTCCGAGATAGACTGTTTTGCTCCATCAGAAACTTTATCGCCTCAATTGGATCCGATGCCGGAATTGCATAATTCTCATCTTCATACTTCTCAACGAGAAGCATCAGGACATCCAATTCATCGCCTTTCGGCGTACCAGGTTTTGCTCCCCACAAGTCATCAATGCGTTTCAAAGCACGAGTCAACTCGCGGTCATTTTTGATAGGTTTCAATTTCATCACTAGATATTCTCAATGTCGTCAATCTGATCGTATTCCTCATGCGTTCCCACAAACCGAATTAGCATGCCATGGCGGCTATAGTCCATTAGAACTACGATTCTGTACTTGTTACCGCAAATATTAAAAACAACACGATTGTTCTTCAGAATGCTCGCGTTACCGAGATCGGCTTTCAGCTTGTGCGGTGTATTCCATTTGGCCGATGCACAAAAGTTGTACCACTCCGTCATCTGCTTCTCTGCGTCCCTATACTTCGAGCTGCTTTCCCAGAATCTACGCAGTCTGGATTTCGCGATAACCCTCATCGACACACGATAACATTCTCCCGCCATGGGAGCAAGTGCAATTCTCCCATCCCGGGAGTCCGTGCATGGGACGCCAGCAGAACACTGGCGCCAAGGCCTAACTTTCGATGCGGGACATCATTCGCAAAAACAAGACGGAGTGCTAGATGTTACCCATGTGATCGGAATCACCTGTAACCCATGTCTCCAGTTAGGACCCGAAGAAAATGGCGCGCCCGACAGGATTGGACGGCGGCTATGCCGCCTCGTCGTCGCTACGCTCCTCCGCCTGTCGCGTGACTTTGTCGCGCTCGGATCGAACCTATAGGTTCGAATCTGTCCGGGAAGCTGGAAAAACAAAAGGCCCCTCGATGAGGGGCCAATTTTGTTTTTCTGGCGCGCCCGACAGGATTCGAACCTGTGACCCCTGCCTTCGGAGGGCAACAGCAAATCGACTCAGAATCCCGGCATTATTCCGGCAACAGAAGTTGTCTACGTAGGATTCACGGTACGAGACGGCGTTTGAGCGAGTAGAGCTCTGCCTAGGGTCGGCAGTTTCCACAAATATCCCACGCGTCCACGCCAAGTACCGATATCTGCTGAATAAGTCCGTGTCTGAGCACGGCAGGGTGTCCTGCCTGCCATGATCCTCGAGTTTATCCACCGACACGCGGTATCGGTGCCGTGGATCGGATTGTATTGATTCGGGAATCGCCTATAGCAGGTTTTCAATTTAATCATGGCGATACGATTTGGTCGTCGCTAACTGTTGGCGAAGAGTTGGCATTGGTACGCGAATCGTCCAACACTAATGATCCGGACGCAGTTGCGGCGATTTCCACGAGCAACAGTTGGGCTACGTCCCTCGTGGAGATAACGCCACTCTCGCGCAAATGCTCGATCGTAGGGAGAGTCTGGAGGCGAGAATCAGCAAATAACTGGTTAAAGAAGGCCCCTGGGAACGGATTCGTATCACTATTTCCCTTAAGGCAACGCAACAGGAACCATCCCACCACCTACCGGTAAGTGAATCCATGTACCGATAACCGGTCGTTGTGTAATCGTCTCAACAGCTGACTGGTACATTGCGAGTTGACCAGAGTAGCCTTCGGCGATTGATTGCCATTCGCTGCGTGGCCTCGGCGTCGCCTTGTGATCTATAACCACCCAACCATCTTTCGTGTCGAGCAGCAAATCGATAAACCCGTGTGCAACTTGCCCCGTCTCCAGCACGTGGGTCATTGGATATTCAACATGCCATGCGACTGGCTCGAATTTTTCCGTCGCCCATTTAATGAAAGACCGTGCGGCTTGCAATACAGCTTTCGAGTCAACAGCGTCTGCAAAACCCCAATCAGTTAGTACGCGCGTCGCGCGGCTGGCTTTCTCATCGTCCGGCGAATTAATTTCTGCAGCGATTATGCAGTGCACGGCGTTACCCAACGCTGTGACGTCGCCTACACCGTCGAGTGCCATACGTTCGCCGAGTTCTACAACCTCGCCCACTGTACAGCCGTCAACTGAGTCCGCGCTCGACGGACTGACGTTGCGTTTGACCAAGTTCGGATTTTCGGTGCCGGGCAGGACCCAACGTGCATCGTATGAACGCGCTTCCACTGCCCAGTCGTCAGGTGCCGACAGTTCCCGGAACGACGTCGGGATCACCGTGCCATCGGGCAGTGTCAATTGCTCCCCTTCCGGCAACACCCAGTCGGCTTCCAGGGTCTCCAACCATTCGCCGGTCGGTTTTTTTGCAGGCATGGGAATAATCAGGTGATCGCGGGCCCGGGTGATGGAGACATAGAGGAGACGTCGCGTTTCCTCTACCGCTTTTTCCTGTGCGGCAATACCCGCCGCCGACTCCGTGATTCGTTCGGCAACCCCGATCCCGGTCTTCTGCGCACCAAATGGCCAGGGCCAGTAACGCAGTCGCCTTTCGGCCAGCGGGTCATGCATATCAAAGCCCGCTTCTCGTTGCAGCACCGTGAGGTCCCAAAGCCCCGAGCGAACATTTGCGTCCAGGTCGACGGCGATGACCACTGGCCACTCCAGCCCCTTTGCACCGTGGTGCGTAACGAGCGTGACGGCGCGCCCATCGCTCGCTTCGGCCTGCCAATCCTCATCGCGATCAGCTAGTCCGTACAGCCACAGGATGAGGCCCGGCACGGTTGCCGCGACATTCAGCATGTCGCATTGATCTTCATACTTCGTCGAGTATTCGAGTAACAGGTCGACATTCCGAAGGCGATGCCTCGTGTGGTCCGCCGTCGGACCCCAGGCAATAGCCGCCTCCCGAACGCTACCTTGAACCAACGCAACTTCTAGTGCCTCAGATGGCGTTAAGAGTGACAACTGTTGGCGCGCTTTGGCCAGGCCTTCAAGCGCCGGTATTGCACCAGCGCCAGTCTCGCCCCACGCCCAATTCGCCTGATCGCCCTCCAAGAATTGCAGCCGCTCCGCGAACCATTCTTCCGGCGATTCGCTTTGAATCAGCGTTCGGATTTCCGCACTAGCGAGACTGTCATACCTGTCCGCGAGTCGGCGCAGGCATGCGAGCGCCAATGCGCCTTCCGGTGTTTGCAGTAACGCTGGCCTTTTGAATGCGACCGCAATGCCAGCCTTGGCACACGCACCAGCGATGCCAAGCAAGCGATCGTTCGTCCTGCACAGCACCGCAATATCACCGTACTCGACGTCGCGAAGTTCACCGGACTCTTTGTGGGTAACCTGGTATTTGGAATCAACCAGTTCCTGGATGCCAAGCGAGATATCGTTGGCCTTGGTGCCCATGTTGGTGCCGGTCATGTGCCAGCAAGTAACGGCAGCGCGCTCGCACTGCTCCTCGCGCTTTGGCTCCAGCACGACCTGTCCCGGCTCCATCGAACCCGCGAATGTCGGTACAAAAATCTGGTTGGCATACGCCACCAATGAAGGTCGCGAACGCCACGAGTACTTCAATACGTCCGTAACGCCGCCACCATCGGCAACTCCGCGTAGCACCGCTTGCATAAGTTCGGGGTCCGAACCGCGAAAGCCGTAAATTGCCTGCTTGATATCGCCAACCCAGACGACCTGGTCCGCGAGGCCCGCTAGCTTCATAAACAGGGCGAGCTGAATCGGGCTAGTATCCTGGAACTCATCAACGAAAAGCACTTGGAGTTCATCTGCCAGCGTTGCTTTGACATATGGATGATCCAGCAACTCGTACAGCCGCTGTTCCTGGTCCACAAAGTCGAGCATGCCATTTTGTGCCTTAAGCGCCTGATACGCTTCGACGCTATCCGCAGCCAGGTCGAATACCTCGGCACAGAATCCTCGGATGTCGCCACGCAAATCCGAGTGCTTTTCAAAATCTCCCGCAATGATCTGAATGGGCTCAGCGAAGTCACGACTCTTGGCACCCGGCGCGGATTTCGACAGCTTGACCCATTCGGACCACTGTAAACGTTCCTGTTGCAGAGCAACCCGGGCGCCCCACAACATGCGAACGTAATTCGCGGTCGCCTTGGTCTTGTCATCATCACTATCAATGCTATCGATCGCATGATTTATCGCCGTCAAAAGATCCGCATTCAAATCACGATCATTCTTGTAAGGCGGCTCAAACTCGGCCAACAAATCGGCCGTGCTCGTCTCTGTCCACGAGCGGATCTGGTCGGGCAACATGTTGTTCGCCCGCGCCGCGCTGGCGACGGCCATGACTTCACGGCGCCAGTCCGGCTCGCCCCATTTAGTCGTTTTGCCAAGACGACGGGCCATTGCGTTCAGGGTAAGGATTCGTTCCGGATGCTCAGCGAGGATGCCTTCGAGTGCGGCCCCAAACAGCCGCATGCCCTGCTCCTCTTCCAGCACTTTCTGGTCCGGTGACAATCCGGCTTCGAACGCGAATCGAACCAGCAGCTCACCGCATACACCGTTAACAGTGCCAATCAGCGCTTGACCCATCTGGGCTGCCTGTTCGGCATTGCCGTCCGCCATCAGTATCTGCCGAACGCGTTCCCGAAGTTCCGTGGCCGCTCGGCGTGTAAAGGTCGTCGCGATTACACCGGCTGGATTCACCGCGCCACTGGCGAGCATCTTTTGCAAATCCTCTGTGACTCTATAAGTCTTGCCACTGCCAGCGCCTGCGCTGATGAACCGAATATTTTCACTCATGACGCATCCTTCCAGCCAGTAAGCACGGTGAAATCGTCGTACTGGTCGAAAGTCTCGGGCATCGTGAGTCCGAGCTCGCCGGAGCTGGAGGTCTCGTCCGGCTGAGTATCCGTGACCGGGACTTCGATGAGCCCCTCGTCGAGCTGCTTGCGACGCCATTTCCACGTCGTCTCGGCGCGCTGCCAGAATTCGAGCAGGCTCTCGCTATTCTCCGGCTGTTCTATCGTTGCGTTCGGGAAAAAGTTGCTATCCAAAACGAGCATACGAGCGTCGCTTACGATGAAATAAGCCAGGGTCGGCCATCCACCTTCATTTTGATTGAGTAGCTGAGCGTAAACCGCTAATTGCAGGTAACTACTTTCAACCAGCGTTTTGCGGCGTTTTTCGCGGCCACCCCACTTTAGATCGACCACTGCTTTTTCGCCTGACGCATTGGTGGCTACCAAATCGACAGAACCTCGCAGACTACCGCCGATAAATTTCCCGTTATATTGCATCTCCATGACAACGCTGGCGACGTTGGCGTCATGCAAGTGACGAATCAGCACCTTGAGTGCATTCGTCACGGTCGAAATGAAGTCGTCCTTCTCTGCCTGGCGCCCCGGTGCCAATAACACGGCACCTTTCTGTTCGATCAGAACCACTACCTGTTGCTGCGCCCACTGCTCTGCATCGTCCGGGCTGATCGCAGCAATGTCTTCGTGAACATTGAAAAACAACTCGAACAATTCATGCGTCAGGTTTCCTCGCAGCAGCGGCCCATCATCGAGCGCCTCTAAGGTACCGGGCCGAATCCTCGCGATGTATTGCAGAACCCATTGGTGCGGGCCATACAGAAATTTCTCCAGACTGGAAAATGACTCTTCATCTCGCCCCGAGATTTTCATGCCTGCCGGCAATTGCCACCAGCGACGCTTGGCCGGCAGCAACTTCTGCGGTATTGACTGAGTCTTCGGCAGCCCGCCAGAAATCGGAAGCAGCTCCGGATCACGCATAAGCCTGTCCACACGCACCTCGGACCAACCCTCTGCAACCGCGACAATTTCGTCGAACACCGGGTGGTGACTGTCAGCATCGTCGTGCAACACCAATACCAATCGCTCAGTTGCTGCGAGAATCGGCCTCAGCCAACTGGCCGACTGCCATTCCAGCTGCGTATTCAAGGGCAGCAATTCAACGCCGCCTTGCGCGAGTGTTGTTCGTTCAGCTCGAGACCAGGGATATTGGATCGGCAGCCGTTCCTTGTCGGCACCCCACCAGATGACTGTCGGCACCGGCGCTAAAAAGCCTGCCGGAGAATCCGCCCGCAACAACTGCGGCGCGTTCGGTACACATTGGCGGGGTCGCCCGGGGCGCGATGATCCCGTGCCGCGAATTGCCTCTACCAATCGACGCACACTTACTCGAGACGATCGTTCAGTGCCAGACTCCCGTAAACGTGCGAGTGTCCGGAGCATTTCATCAGACTGCCCAAGTGCCGCCGAATATAGCGCTGCTACGTCTGTATCGTCCTGTGCGGCGAATGCCCTGCTAAGCCACAGGCTCACGTGCCGAACGCGTTCTCGAAGAAGCTCAATATCGATTCCTTCTTGCGGATCGAAACGCTCTCCATCCAGCCAGTACTCGATATCGCCTGCGAGTTCAGCGCGTCGCTTGCTGGCCGGCGCCGGCTCCATGTCTTCGACCAACTTGTCAAGTGTCGCCTCAATTGCATGCCGCCATACATCGCTGCCAATGCCCGGCTGTTTCGACACCACGCGAGCAAGCGGCCGCCGAACATTGCCGGGTATCGGTCCCATAGGGTGCGTAAGGAATTGCAGCAATATTGACGGATCCAAGGGGCGCCAAAGAAGCTCAAGTGCGAGGGGCAGCACTTGGAACACGGGGCGCCAATAGGACGTATCGGTAAAGCCCAGACGCGGAAGGCCGGCGTTGCTAAGCGCGTCGTCCAAAGTGGCACCGTAATCCATCGCAAGGATGCCGACCGATCCATCGCTATTGTTTTGCAGGCTGGCGAAACGCGCGATCCAGGCTGCGGACAACTGTGGCGAACCGTCGCGCAAGACAATTACTGTGCCGTCACCCCTGAGCTTGATTTTTTCACCGGGAGTGCGTTTTTCGACTAGCGCGTGCTGCAGCAATGCGAGGTCCGAATCGCCATCGCATTGCGGCTTAAGCTCGTGGAGGTCTGTTATTGCGCCGAGCTTTTTGAAAAGTTGCTGCCAGACAGCAGGAAAAACATCGGGTGCGTCGAGCAGAGTGACGGTGGCCTCGAACTTCGTATCCTCCAATGATTTCAGCACCCGTTGCACACGCTGGCCGGTTCCCGGCGATACGAAATCCAGCGATAAGTCTTCAACAGTACCAGCCTCAAGTAGTCGCTCGGATGCATCGACGTCGAATCCGTCACCGTCCCAACCCGCCTCGAACCATGTGTCGCGCCACTGCAGCAATGTGCGTGCGACGCCGAACTCGTCCTGTTTGAGCGACTCCTCGTAGAAAAAGCCCTTCTTTTCCTTCAGGCACGAAAGGTATTGCACCATGCGAGCGGTGAATGAGACCTCCGGTAATTCGAGGCCGAGTTGGGACTCGAGCCATGAGAGGAACTGAATCGGGCCGACACTGAGATGTCCAATAGAGGACTCGGGCGTCACGCAGCTTGTGCGATCCAACTCTTTACCAACCGTTATCGTCACCATGTGTTCGTTCTTCTCAATTTAGGGGCTCAAGTCCAGCTGCATATCACGTAGCGCTTTTTCGTCCTTCTCATCACTGATCCCGGACAGATATTCCAGTAAGTCTTCCTGCCGGGGCTGGCCGAATGCGAGCCGGTAAATCGCCAGGCTTCTTATCAGGGCCTTGTACTTGGCCTTCTCGCTGCTTAACGGCGGCAACGGCACCATACGCTCGACGCAACAAGGATTATCAACATCCTCGTAAATCCAATACGGCGTGAGGTCATTTTTTCCGGAACCGCTGTCGCGCCGGCGTCGCTTCGCTATTTCGAACATCTCGTGCCACGGATCCTTGCCACGTCTCCATTCTTTGGCCAGGCCTTGCAAGCCGATAGCTTTTGCCACGTTCTTACGAACCGCGTGCCCTTTGTATCGATTGACCCTGCCCTCGCGCTGCTCCATATCGACCGGATTGCGCGGCAAATTCCAGTGCCACACGCGATGGCAATAGGTATGAAAGTCGAGGCCTTCCTGGCCGACTGAGGTCGATGCGAGGGTGAACGGGCGAAACGGCGAATTAAACGCCTCGCGCACAACACCCGCCCGATCAACTTCTTTTTCGTCGTCACCTTTCAGATCACCGAATCTCAATGCATACCGACAACGAATTCTGACTTTGTCCCGGGTCACAGATCCGCTATTGACGGTGTACTCGTCCATTTCGAGGCTCGATGTATGCAGTGACAGTACCGAACGAATCGTCTCCGATATTTCCCTGACGACTTTTGCGTCGTCCGCGTCAATGAGCCCGAGCGATTCTCTGAGACTATGAACGTACTCGTCGAGGACCGACTGCAAGTCATTTTCGGCGCAGTACCGCAGCACGCGACGCCAGTACGGAAACTCTTTCGTCTCGATCATTGACTGAACGTCCGGCGAATTAAACAGCGAGCGAAACCCTTCGGCGATGTGAGCGGATGCCTGCAATATTTCCGGTGAGTGCGTTTTGAGGTCCTTCGTAACGCGAACCAGGGCCCGATTTGCACAGATCGCCGGGCTGCCGAGTGCCAAGTCGACCAATACTTCCGATAAATCGGCAGGCGCATCGCCCAGCGCGATGTTTCCATCAATGGCGTGCTTGAATTGTCCGACGTGCAACGTAAACGCAGACTGGTCTTTGGATTGATTCTTCTTGTCCAGCAAGGACCGCCATCCATCCCGTTTATCGACCCAGTCACGCACGCCCGGCTCTTTTCGGCCGTCACGTCGCGCGAGCGCCGCCCAGTACCACGCACGCCGGCTTTCGCCCTTTTCACGGCGCATACGTGACAGACGGTCGGCCACCGGCGCGATCCTTTTCAGCGCCACTGCACGTAACTCGTCGATAGCAACGGCCCGCTGTTCTTGGTACGCGATCATCAGCGGATCAACAATTCTGGCGAGCTTCGGCGACGGATACAGGATCAATAACGTCGACATGCTCTCCGGCCGCCCATCTGTTGCACTGAAATCCAAGAGCGCGCTGCGTTTCTTGTGCAAATCGAAATAGTCCACAAACTCCGCCTGCGCCACGCGCTTGCGTTCGGCATGATACGAGCAGACTGATGCGATTACGTCCGGCACCACATTCCAGGTTGAGAATACGAGCGACTTTGTCGTATCTGTGTCTGGCGACGCGGTATTGCGTTGCACATAGGGCAGAGACGCCGGCAACCACAGCCTTTTCCACTCGTCGTTGGATAAGGTGTGTTGCACCAATGCTCGCAGGCGCGCGTTATCAGGGTCGATAGCCTCGTATTTTTTGATTTGATTTTTCGTAATCAGGTGCGGGGTCATCGCTTCCATAGGCTCAGCGATGTCCTGATTACTATCCACATGCGCCTGAAACTGCTCTTTCATCTTGTAACCCTTCATGAAATTGAGCAGGTACGGCGCCGACTTCCAATATTCGATCGCCTCTTGCGCGCCCACCGCTCTAACCAATTGATCGAGAGCCCTTGCCCGATGCAAGTCGGCTGCCACGATTTCAGTTTCGAGCGTTGGCGCTATCACCATCGCGTTTCGCTTGTCCGTGGACGGTACGCGTTCAGTGCGGGCCATCACACTCAGCAGTTGCTTGCGCAGTAGATCGCGGATTTCCGGACCGCGCTCTGATCGAACGTAGAGCGACTGTCGGTAGTCATCAAGCAATAAACAAAGGCGTGCAAGATGGTTGTCGTTATCTAGTAGGAATTGCAGCGTCTTCTTGAAATCTTCGTAATGGTTTTCTTCATCTCCGTACATAGTCAACATCTTGTATGGCGTCGCCGATAACATCAGGACTCGAACGCCTTCGAAACCGATTAGTTCGTGCGCCAGCTCGCCGGCCGCCGAATTCGGATCTAACAATTCCGTAAACCTCTGAAATTCATCAAAGATCACAAGATCCGGCTCGAGCGCCTGTAGGCAAACTCGCGCGAGCTTTCGCCGCAACTTGCCGATCACCTTGTTTCGGCGCCACCGCAGCTCGTCCTTCCAGTGTTTTCTGTAGTAGCCGAATTCGGAGCAGAGTTCCTTCAACTCGACAAACAGTTCGGTGTCACTGCGGACATCTTTCACAAACTGTGCTATCAGGGGCTCGTCATAGGAAGGGGGCTCATCTACATACGCGTCCCAGCGGGCTTTTCCGACGTCGCACTGCAGCAGGTTCCTTGGCCCGGTTCCAGCCAGTTCCGGTACCGTCCAAAGCGCCTGGCACAGTAAAACCCGCTCGTCGCGAATACCGGTACCCATGGTGAGATTAAATGTCGTCCCGGGCGTAAAACTGACGAAGTTAAGGTCGCGACTTGCCAGGTCCTTTAGTTGCAGTGGCAACAGGGTGAGGCGTGTTGCAAGCGAAAATTCCTGTTGTCCTGTGACATTGAGTTTGTTGACGTTTTGTTGAGCGATCGCGGCGTTCGAGCAGACGTAGACAACATCAATCCTGCGGACGGTGCCCCGCAAGTGCTCGATTGCCTTGGCGATAATTCCCCTTGCGACCAGCGTCTTACCAAGACCGACTTCATCTGCTACCAGGAAACGCCTGGATCCTCGTTGTCGATGGTAGAGACGCTTAAAGGCGTGATTGACGGTCCTCAACTGAAAGTCCTTCAACGACTTCAGGACAGGCCGCGCATCGAATGAATCACTGCTCATTCTGTGCCAGCGCCTCTTCGAATACTTGCCACACGCCGAGGAATTTGTCGGGCAGAATCTCGTCCGCATCATCGTCAGCGCAGATGTCGCTGACCAACCGCCTGACTTTCAGAAGCCGTTCCGGCTCTCGGGAAAAGGCGCGAATGAGCTCTTCCAGCAATGGAACATCGTCGAAGGCCGAAGACTGTCCGCCCGCAGAGTTCGTCCTAAATGCACGGGCGATCGTGCCGACGTCCGCGCCATCGCCTAAGCCCGCCAACAACAGAAGCAGGTAACGTAAGAATCCACTTCGATTGCTGACAATGCTGCGAAGGATTGCACGATCTCGCTCCTCCGGCATGCCAGTTACCGGCAGATTCAATGTGAACGAGAGTCTTTCTTTACCCGCGCTCAATTCAAATGCGACTAACGATGTCAGGGACTCGATTGCAGCAACCCTGACGTGTACGTCCTGGCCGTCAAGCAGTGGGCTCAAACTGACAGCATCGCCCGATTGGATCGTCACCGGTCGGACTTTCGCCGTAACTGATTCGGC